>LUMG01000480.1_pt2 | contig 11905 bp, 12 predicted proteins | sample 729691 | NCBI WGS metagenome assembly LUMG01 (sample SAMN03860269, study PRJNA289734) | marine metagenome | biome: seawater column; feature: ocean; material: water; isolation source: Red Sea water column Station 34 - depth 50m | place: Saudi Arabia: Red Sea | collected 2011-10-15 | depth 50 m
GACAAAACGACAATGGCGGCAGAACCTAAAAAACATCCAAGGTCAGCCAACTCTTTAGAACCATAATCAAGGGGAATATTATTCATCTCAGCCGGCAATATTCCGCCAGAAGCTCCCCCTGGTAGGTATCCTTTAAATATATGACCATCCTGCATTCCTTCACAATATTCATCAATCAATTGTTGAATTGTAATTCCAGCAGGAGCAACTTTTACACCTGGATTTTTAACTCGCCCTGAAACAGAAAAACTATGGAATCCCTTGTTCCCATTTAGTCCTTTCTCCGCAAACCATTTGGATCCTTTTTCTAAAATATCACGAACCCAAAAAAGTGTTTCTAAGTTATTAGTGAGTGTTGGTTTGCCAAATAAACCAACTTCTGCAACGTATGGGGGTCTATGTCGTGGTAGACCCCTCTTGCCTTCAATACTTTCAATCATTGCAGACTCTTCTCCGCAAATATAAGCTCCAGCGCCTCGTCTTAAAATAAAGTGTCCTTTTGATACAACTTCTTCATTTTCTAACTTTAGAATTTCATCACTTAAAATTTTAATCACAGAAGGATATTCGTCTCTCATATAAATATATACATTTGATGCTTTAAGAAATAATGATGCAATGAGAGCACCCTCTAAAAATCTATGAGGGTCTCTTTCAAGATAAGTTCTATCTTTAAATGTACCTGGCTCACCTTCATCTCCATTAACTGCTACATATTTTTTACCATTATATTTTGAAACAATTTCCCATTTCATTCCTGTTGGAAAACCCGCTCCCCCTTTGCCCTTTAATCCACTATCTTTTAAAGTTTCTATAATATGATTATCAGATATTTCACCATTACGAATTTGATTTACGATATTATATCCTCCATTTTTTTTATATTCATCTAATGAAATATAATTTGGAACTACCACTTCAAATCTATTTTCTTGAATTGCTTTTTCAACTTTAGATGCAGAAGCATTGTCAACATAATTTTTACCAACACAAACAGTTGGGGCAACATCGCATCTTCCCATACATGGACCGGGCACAACTTTAATATTTTTATTTTCCGAAGATTTTAAATCTGAGAGTAATTTTTGTGCACCAAATAATTCACAAGTCAAACTTTCACAAACTCTTACAACTTTTATTGGTTCAAAGGTGTCTGAGTTTTTTACTATATTAAAATGTGCATAAAATGTCGCTACCTCATAAATTTCTGAGAGAGGTAAATTAGTAATTGTAGATAAAGCTACAAGATGTTTATCATATAACACCCCAAAATTATCTTGTAATAAGTGTAAATATTCTATTAATTCGTCTCTTTTAAATTTTATTCCACGCAAAAGGTTTGAAACTTCTTCATAAAAACTATTTTCTACTTGCCTACCTTTTGGCTTCCATCTTCTCTTCTTTTTTTTTAAAGAGCTATCAGTTTGAGAAATAAATTTATCCATTTAAATTGAATTATTAATATATATTTTGTATCAGATTAAAATGAAAGATTCAGTTGAAAATGATGAAATAATCCTTGATACGAGCGGTACAGAATGTCCCATCCCAGTATTGAAAGCAAGAAAACTTGCTCAGGATTTAAAAAATGGTGACATAATTAAAGTTGTAGCAACTGACCCTCTAGCAAAAGCTGACTTTGAACATTATTGCGCACAATCAGGTTTTGATTTTCTTGAAAGTTATAATGAAGGTGAAAAAGTAATAATAAGATATAAATTTAATAATATTAGTTAAATAACTTATCAAAATCGTAATAATCAAAAATATCACCTTTCTTGATTGAGCTGACGTGTTCTGGTATTTCAACTATACCATCTGAATATGAAATGGATGAAATCATACCTGAGCCTTGTTTAGGATGCTTAACAATGACATATTCATTTTTAATAAATTTTTTTGATACCCTTTGCCATTCAAGTCTTTTTGTTTTTTTTATCATTGAAAAATTTGTTTTTAATTTTTCAGCACTTATTTTTAGGAAAGGCGCTCCCAATAATTTTAAAATTGGTTTAACAATAAAAGCATAAAGTAATTGAACCGATACTGGGTTGCCTGGTAAACAAACAATATAAGTATTTTGAATCTTTCCAACTGCTATTGGTCTTCCCGGTTTTATCGCAGCTCGCCAAAAAAAAATTTTACCGTTATTCTCTAAGGCTTTCACGAGATGATCTTCATCTCCAACAGATGCACCACCTGTAGTAATTATCATATTAAATTTAGAAATATTTTTTAATAAATTATTCTCAACTTTTTTATAATTATCTGATAAATTTCCTAAAAATCTTTTAGATATATAATTTTTATTTAAAAGTGAGTTTAGTAAAAAAAAGTTTGAATTATTAATTTTTGATTTTGTAAGTTTTGTTGTAGGTCTAACAAGCTCATTTCCACTTGTAAAAAAACCAATTTTAATTTTTGAATATACTTTTACTTTGTTGTAGCCGATAGCAGCAATTAAGTTTAGGTTTTTGACATCTATCTTTGATCCTTTTTTTAATACCAATTTACCTTTAGAAATATCTTCTCCTTTGTGCCTACAGTTTTCACCATAGTTAGGTATTTTTAAAAGTTTAAGTTTATTATTTTCTAATTTTGTATTTTCTTGCATCACAACAGTATTTGAATTCAATGGCATTTTTGCCCCTGTAAAAATTCTAACTACTTCCCCTTTATTTATTTTTACCTCTTTTGAATCTCCAGCCGCAATTCTTGTTTTAGAAATTATTTTTTGACTATTATTTAAATCATACTTTAATATTGCATATCCATCCACTGCAGAATTTTTAAAAGGCGGTAAATTAATTTTAGAGTAGATATTTTCTGCTAAAATTTTATCTTCTGCATTTAACAAATTTATCAATTCAATTTGTTTTACTAAAATAGATTGTTTTTTAACAAAACTTATAATTTGTTTTAAGTAAAGAGGTTTTTTATTCATAAAAATTTATTTATAATAAATTCAGTTAAACTCTCAACATCATTCCTCATAAATAAAGGTATATTAGATTTTGTTTTCTGATCAGCAACAATAGCAACTACATTTTTGATTTCATTATTAACAATCTTTGAGTTTTGACCTATGATTTCAATTTTAGGATGATTTTCTTTTTTAAAACCTTCAACTATAACAAGATCTACATTATTAAATTCTCTGAGCAATTCGTTTAGTTTTTTTTCAGTTTTATTATTATTTTCTATAATTTTTGCCCAACGCTTAGAAGAACTGATTATAACTTCGCTTGCACCTGATTGACGATGCTTGAAACTATCAGTTCCTGGTTTATCAATATCAAAATCGTGATGAGCATGTTTAATTGTACCCACCTTGTAACCTTTTTTAACCAACAAATTTATTATCTCTGTTACAAAAAAAGTTTTACCAACATCTTTCCAGCCTACAATACCAACTACTTTTGTCATATTTTTCTTTTATTCAAAATATATACCAGTGAATAAATTAAAACTGTTAAAAGAATTAATACTATACCGAGGGCCATTGCGTATTCTAAATTTCCCATTCTTGTCTCTAAAGAAATTGCGGTTGTCATTACTCTGGTAAAATGATTAATATTCCCCCCCACAATCATTACTGCACCAACTTCTGATATAGCCCGTCCAAATGCTGAGAGAAGAGCTGTTATTACAAGAAAATAACTATGCTTAGATATAATAAATAATACTCCAAAAAAGGTCATATTTATAGAACGTAGTTGATCTTTGTATTCTCGCCAATTTTGATCAAAAATCTCGTGAGACAACGAAGTTACAATTGGAAAAATAATAATTATTTGAGCTATAATCATTGCAGTTGGAGTGTAAAGCAATTGAAGAACGCCTAACGGGCCTCCAGAGGCGAACATAAAGTAGACAATTAAACCAACAACAACTGGAGGGATTCCCATCAATGAATTCAAAATTATTAGAATAAAATTTTTTAAAAAAAAATTTTTTATAGCTAGATAGTACCCAATAAGTAGGCCGAATATTGACGCAAAAATCAGAGCTGTAATACTTACATATAATGACAAAAGTATAATTTCCCACAGATCCCTATCTAATGAAAAGATTAAAACTAAAGATTTAGTGAAAATTTCTATAATGTTCATATAAAGTTGTTATCAGAATATATTATGAAGAAAAAAATTAAATATTTAGTTGCTCCAAATCCTAAAGATAAGAAGCTTACAGAAGAAATTACTGGTTTTGATGAAAGTTTTAAAAGAATAAAAACTAAGGTTATTATCGAAAAAGATCTAACAATTTATTTAAATAATCAAGAAATTGTAACTCTTATGACTGTAGGTGATCACCCTAAGTATCTCGCTGTTGGATATTTACTAAATCAAAATATGTTGAAATTTAACGATCAGATTAAAAAAGTTGAATATGACGCTGAATTGAAAGTCGTAGTTGTGAGGACATTAAGAAAAACTAATTACGAAAGTAAATTAAAAAGAAAAGTAACAACGAGTGGGTGCGCTGTTGGTACAGTTTTTGGTGATGTTTATGATGAGATTTTAAAAACATATGCAATTATTCATAATAACAATCCGATAATTTATATGGAGGATGTTGGGCGTCATAATGCAGTTGATAAAATTGCTGGATATATGTTTTTAAAAAAAATCACTGGAACGAATAAAATATTTTACACAACTGGAAGATTAACAAGTGAAATGGTTATTAAAACTGTAAAAATGAAAATTCCAATATTAATATCAAGATCTGGGTTTACATCTTGGGGTGTTGAGCTAGCAAAAAAAACTAATCTTACACTCATTGGAAGAGCAAAGGGTAAAAAATATTTAGTATTATCAGGCGAGAAGAGAATTGATTATAGATAAATCAAAAACACATTTAGTAATTCTTGCAGGAGGACAATCTAAACGCTTTGGTGGAGGTTTTAAAACTTTACATAAATTTAATAATGCTTCTCTTTTAAAAAGAATTTTAGATAATTTTAAAAATTTAAATATTGATATTGCATTAAATATAAATTCTGATGAAAAAGATTTTTTTGACACAGGTCTTAATTTGATTAAAGATCAAACAGAAAGCTTTCAAGGTCCACTTGCGGGAATATACTCTTCGATAAAATGGATGGTGCAAAATAATAAAAATATTGAATGGGTGCTTACTACTCCATCAGATACTCCTTTTTTATTTGAAAAAATAATCAACAAATTCTTCGAAACTGATTTTAACGAAAAATCAAAGATAATTTTAGCGAGTCGGTGGGGGCTTTTTAATGACTCCTCTTTTAATATTTCTTGGCATACCACCAGTTGTAGCAGTTGGATCTGAAGCTCCTCACGTATTAGCATCAAGTGTATCTGGCGTAATTGCGCACTGGCGGAAAAAAAATGTAGATTTCAAGATGGGTTTTTTTCTTTTATCAGGGGGTTTGGTTGGTTCAACTGTGGGAGTTAATTTATTTAAACTACTAAAGACTTATGGACAAATTGATATTGTAATTCAGTTTTTATTTTTAATTTTTCTTGGTTTTATTGGAATGTCAATGGCTTTTGAGAGTGCCAAAACCACTATTAAAAACTATAGAACAACATCGGCAATTAGAACAAAACTCCATCAACACTCTTGGATACACGGTCTTCCTTTTAAACTTAGATTCCATCGCTCAAAATTATACATATCCGCAATACCCCCAATTTTGATTGGTTTTTTTGTTGGTGTTTTATCAGCAATGATGGGTGTAGGCGGAGGTTTCATCATGATACCTGCAATGGTTTACATATTAGGAATGTCAACAAATGTTGTTGTAGGAACTTCATTGTTTCAAATCATTTTTGTAACAGCTAACTCAACTTTCTTTCAATCATATCTTAATCAAACAGTTGATATTGTATTATCTGCTTTAATGATTCTTGGTGGTGTTATTGGAGCTCAAATAGGTGTTAGAATAGGTACAAAACTAAAAGCTGAATATCTAAGAGGCATTCTGGCAATTTTAGTTTTACTTGTTTGTGCAAAAATTTTGACAGATTTGATACTTACACCTTCTGATCTATTTTCAACATCACTAATTTAATGAACCCATTTAAAAATCAAAAAGAAATTGTAAAAACTTCACCGCGAGTAAGTGATGAAATAAAGCAAACCACCTGTTACATGTGTGCTTGCAGATGTGGGATTGATGTACACATGTTAGATAATCAAATTCGATACATTGAGGGTAACAAGAATCATCCTACAAATAAAGGAGTTCTTTGCGCAAAAGGCTCAGCGGGAATTATGCAGCAAAATTCTCCCGCTAAGTTATCCAAACCTCTTCTAAGAATTGGTGAGAGAGGCAAGGGAGAATTTAAAGAAATTGAGTGGGATGAAGCTATGCAAATAGCAACAACTTGGTTATCTGATATTAGAAATACAGATCCTAAAAAACTTGCTTTTTTTACTGGAAGAGATCAAAGCCAATCATTAACTGGTTGGTGGGCTAATCAATTTGGAACTTGCAATTTTGCTGCCCACGGAGGTTTTTGTTCTGTTAACATGGCAGCAGCAGGACTTTATACAATTGGAGGGTCATTTTGGGAATTTGGTGAGGTTGATTGGGAGCATACTAAATATTTTATTCTATTTGGATGTGCCGAAGATCATGACTCCAACCCAATAAAAATGGGTTTGGGTAAATTAAAATCAAAGGTTGATAGTAAATTTGTTTCTGTGAATCCTGTAAAGACAGGCTATTCGGCTATTGCTGATGAGTGGATAGGTATACGGCCAGGTACTGATGGTTTATTTGTTCATAGTTTAATTTACGAGTTATTAAAATCTAATAAAGTAGATTGGAAGTACTTAAGCAAATATACGAATGCTAATTGGCTGGTCTATAATAATCCTGGGAATAAAAAACATGGTTTATTTGCAAGAGATGAAAATAATCTTCCAGTTGTATACTGTAAAAATACTAAAATTGTTTCCTCTGATATAGAAAATACAAACTCTGCTTTTTTTGGAAAATATAAATATAATAATGTTGAGGTGATTCCTTCCTTTGAGTTTTTATCAAAGGAATATTTAAATCCAAAATACAAACCAGAAAATATTTCCAAACTAATTGATATTGATGCAAAAGTAATAAAAAAAATTGCTGCAGAAATAGCTGAAACAGCTTTTGAAAAAGAAATAGAAATCAAAGTTGATTGGGAAGATCATAATGGAAAAAAACACTCATCTTTTAAAGGAAGACCAGTTTCAATGCATGCTATGAGAGGTATTTCTGCTCATTCGAATGGATTTAATACATGTAAATTAATTCACATTCTTCAAACTTTAATTGGATCTATAGATGTACCAGGGGGGTTTAGGTACAAAGCGCCGTATCCAAAACATGTAGTACCTGGACCAAAGCCTGCAGGTAAAATAGTAAAGCCTAACACTCCAATTGGAGGAATGCCATTAGGGTTTCCAACATCTCCTGAGGATCTTCTGACCGATGAAGATGAAAAACCACTAAGAATTGATAAAGCATACAGTTGGGAAAATCCATTATCTGCTCATGGTTTAATGCATATGGTCATTAACAATGCTTGGAAGGGTGACCCGTATAAAATTGATGTTCTTTTTATGTATATGGCAAATATGGCATGGAATTCATCAATGAATACCGAGGAGACAATTAAAAAATTAACCGACAAAGACAAAGAAACTGGAGAGTATAAAATTCCTAAAATTATTTATAGTGATGCATATTATTCTGAAACAGTTCCTTATGCAGACCTTGTATTACCTGATACAACATATTTAGAGAGATGGGATTGTATATCTCTCTTGGATAGGCCCATCAGTTCTGCAGATAGTGCAGCCGATGCAATTCGACAACCAATTATAAAACCAACAAGAGATGTAAAACCATTTCAGGACGTACTAATTGATCTTGGAGCAAGGTTAGGACTTCCAGGTTTTGTAAATGAAGATATGTCGCCAAAATATCCAAATGGATACAGCGATTATATTGTTAATCACGAAAGACAACCTGGCATAGGGCCATTGGCGGGTTGGAGAGGAAACGGAAATCAGTTTGGGAAAGGTGAAGTAAATAAAAATCAACTTGAAGAGTATATTCAAAACGGATGTTTTCATAATTATGAATTCAATGACAATCAAAAATATTATAAATTCACAAATAAGCATTATTTAAATTTCGCCTATGAAATGGGATGGATAAATAAAAAAGAACCTATTGTTATCCAAATGTATAGTGAAGAAATGCAAAAATTTAAACTTGCAGGTGAAGGTTATGGAGATAAAATTCCACCTGATCATTTAAAAGATAGGATCACAAAATATTTTAATCCTGTACCAACCTGGTATCAACCATTTGAAGAAAAGATCAATAAAGAAAAGGGCAAAAGTTTTGATCTTTATGCGGTAACTCAAAGACCACCTCATATGTATCATTCATGGGGTTCACAAAATGCGTGGTTAAGACAAATTACTAACCTTAATTATCTCTATATAAGTGAGTACATAGCTCAAGAAAATAATCTCAAAAATCTAGATTGGGTATGGCTAGAGAGCTTTAGTAGTAAAATAAAAGTTCAATGTCGTGTTATGAAAGGTGTAAACAAGAATACTGTTTGGACATGGAATGCAATTGGAAAAAGAAAAGGTGCTTGGAATTTAAGTCCAGGAGCTCCTGAGTCAAATAAAGGTTTTTTATTAAATCATCTCATTTCAGATGTGTTGCCTAATGAAGGTAATAGAAATTCACAGTTATCAAACTCAGACCCTATTACAGGTCAGGCTGCGTGGTATGATTTAAAAGTAAAAATATACAAATGTAAGGATGAAGAAATAGATGGTAAAATTTACCCTAATTTCGACACCATAAAAAATAAATCTCGAAAAAATATGTATATTAGTGATTATGGCAAACAGTTCACAAAAGAATTTAAAGATAATAATTTAACTTTAAATCAAGAATATATAGGAAATAGTAAAAACATAAAATGACATCTTTACCTGCAAAACAAAATAAAAAACTTGGACTTGTAATTGATTTAGATATTTGCGTTGGCTGTCATGCTTGTGCAGTAAATTGTAAAGAATGGAATACTTCAGGTCATTCATCGCCTCTACATGATATTGATCCTTACGGAGATGATCCTACTGGAGTATGGTTTAATAGAATTCATACTTTTGAAGTAGAGTCTGAAATAAATGGAAGTAAAACAGTTCATTTTCCTAAAAGTTGCTTGCATTGTAGTGATGCTCCTTGTGTTACAGTATGTCCAACTGGCGCCTCATACAAAAGAGAGGAAGATGGAATAGTTCTAGTAAACCCTGAAACATGCATAGGTTGTAAATTATGTTCATGGTCTTGCCCTTACGGTGCAAGAGAATATGATGAAGAGGCCGGTATAATGAAAAAATGTACATTATGTGTAGATAAAATTTATAATGAAAATATCCCTGAAAGTGATCGAGTACCAGCATGTGTTTCTACATGTCCAGCAGGTGCCAGAAGTTTTGGAGATTTAGGTGATGAAAACTCAGATATATTCAAACTCGTAGAAGAGAGAAATGGCTATGATTTGATGCCTGAGCAAGATTGCTTGCCAACAAATAAATATTTACCCCCAAGAGAAAAAAATAATCAATTTAAAAATGATGCACTTAATTCCATAACTAATGATAATGATTTTTCTTTTGATACTTGGAAAGAAATTATTGAAGATGCATCCAAGTAAATCAATAATTTTTTTTACTGTCATGTCAGGTACTGGTTATGGGATAATTATTTGTCTATCATTTTTAGCGTTAATTGCAGAAATAAACTTTAATTATGGTTTTAAATTATCACTTATTTTAATTAGTTTTTTATTTATCACCCTCGGCCTATTATCCTCTACTCTTCATTTAGGTCATCCTGAAAGAGCATGGAGATCATTTAGTCAATGGAGATCTTCTTGGTTATCAAGAGAAGGTTTGGCTGCAGTTTTGACATACATACCTCTAATGTTATTTTATTTATTATGGTTTCTTGAAATGGATATATTTAAATATTTTCTTTATAGCGCTTCAATTTTGTCTGTGATTACAATTTACTGCACAGGACAAATGTATGCGAGTTTAAAAACTGTACCTGCTTGGAACAATGTATATGTCACTCCAATCTATTTAATTAATGGGCTATCTATTGGCTCTTTAAGCATTTATTGCCTAACACGTTTCTACGAGTCTGAAATTCAACATTTGTATCAATTTACTCTACTAAGTTTAGCTTTATGCTTAATGTTAAAAATTATTTATTGGTTTCACATTAGAACTAAGTCCACTAGCTCTATAAACACAGCAATTGGATTAGGAAAAGATAATAAGGTATCGTTTTTTGAAGGGCCTCACACTGGAAAAAATTTTTTAACGACTGAGATGATTAATAAAATAAAAAAAGAAAAAGCAAATTTTTTAAGATTATGCTTTATCATTCTTTCTTGCGTCTTACCTATGTATATGATTGTGCAAGAAGCAACGCTAATAATCGATGCTTTTATATTAAAATTATCTTTTTTTATTACTTTAGTTTTTGCTCTAATTGGAATGCTGATTGAAAGATACTTATTTTTTATATTATAACATCTCTCGTTAAAATAGTTTCAGCTGAGGCATATTTTGACCTCTCAGAAAATAACATTAAAATTCAAACAGATTTCAATGGAAAAGAAATAATTATATTTGGAATATTGAACGAAGATCAAGACACTCTTATAACTATCAAAGGGCCTGAAAAAAATGCATTAATCCAAAAAAAAGAGAGAATTTTAGGTTTTTGGTTTAACACTAAGCAAATCACTTACAACAAAATACCTAGTATTTTTTTTATAGCATCATCTGGAAATCTAAAAGATATTCTTCCTATGTCCACAATAATAAAAGAAGAACTCAGTTTTGATTTATTGCTAGAAAATAAACTATCAAAAAGAAATTTTATCTCAGACATTTCTCTTGATGATTGGAAAAATAACTTCGTTAGAATAAAAAAAGATAAGAGCTTATTTAAGGAATACAATGTAGAAAAAATAGAGAACAAACTTTTTCAAACAAGAGTGTTTTTCCCAGCTGAGTCAATTCCAGGAGAGTACTTAGTTAACGTGTATCAAATAAAAAATAATGTTATTTTAAATAAAAAAGAAAAAATTATTACTCTAAAAAAATCAGGGATTGGAAGTCAGATATATGATTTTGCACACAAGAATGCTGCAGCTTATGGTTTGTTTGCAATCATATTTGCTATATTATCTGGTTTTCTAGCCGCTACATTATTTAGGAGGTCTTAATGAATGATAATAGATATATATTAGTTATTGCTGATGAGTCACCAGAGATGGAAATTGCTCTAGAATATGCATGTGCCAGATCAAAAAAAACAAGTCGTAAAATAATTATTGCAACATTTATAGAGCCCTTAGATGTTTTAACAACTCAAGGTGTAACGGAAATAATGAAAAATGAAGCTAGAGAAGAAGCAGAAAAAATTCTCCAAAAAGCAGCGAGTTATGTTAAAGAAAAAACAGGCGAAATGCCTGCATTAGCAGTGCGAGAGGGAGAGACCATCACAGAACTAAAAAAACTTATTGATGAAGAAAAAAATATTAACGTCTTAGTTTTAGCAGCAAACTCTGATCCAAAGAGCAAAGAATCAAATGTCATTATAAACTCTTTGGTTAGTCAAGAAATAACAAATCTGAGAGTACCTGTTATGATTGTTCCTGGCAACTTTTCAAAAGATCATATTGCTTTAATAACATAGATGTCAGAAATAATAGCTGAAAAATTAATTGATATAGAGTCTGTAAAATTTTCTTTTGAAAATCATTTTACTCTAACTTCAGGCTTGAAATCTCCTGTTTATGTAGATTGTCGTAAAATTATTTCA
>LUMG01000378.1_pt1 | contig 11883 bp, 12 predicted proteins | sample 729691 | NCBI WGS metagenome assembly LUMG01 (sample SAMN03860269, study PRJNA289734) | marine metagenome | biome: seawater column; feature: ocean; material: water; isolation source: Red Sea water column Station 34 - depth 50m | place: Saudi Arabia: Red Sea | collected 2011-10-15 | depth 50 m
AATTTAAAATTTAAAAATACATTTTATTGAAGAATGAATCCATGAAACTCTATTTTAAAAATATCATAAGGATACTTTATTAATTTTTTATTCCAAAAGTTTTCTACAACTTTTTTTCCTAATCCTTGACCAACAAGTGCCGCTGTTGTAGCAAGCATTTCTCTCATGCCAGGACCTCCTTTGGGTCCTTCATATCTTATTATGACTACATCGCCTTGATTTATATTTCCTTCCATTATGGCCTTCATAGCTTCTTCTTCTGAATCGTAAGGTTTAGCCTTTCCTTTAAATAGTGTACCTTCCTTGCCAGATATCTTTGCTACTGCACCTTCAGGAGCTAGGTTTCCATAAAGAATTCTTAAATGACTGTCTTTCTTCACAGGATCATTAAAATTTTTAATTATGTTTTGGTCTTTAGAATAAGCTTTTACTGAATCTAAATTTTCTTCTAAAGTTTTTCCAGTAACAGTCAAAGCATCTCCGTGTAATAAACCTTCGTTCAAGAGAATTTTCATTAAAGGGGTAATTCCTCCAATAGCTATAAGCTCAGACATTAAATAATTACCACTAGGCTTTAAATCAGCAAGTACCGGTACTTTTTTTCCTATTCTTGTGAAGTCATCAATACTGAGTTCGACTTGGGCTTCATGCGCAATGGCCAGAAGATGTAAAACTGCATTCGTAGACCCTCCGAGGGCTATAACTATAGAAATTGCATTTTCAAAAGCTTTTTTGGTTAGTAGCTTTCTTGGGGTTAGGTTTTGGTTAATTAAATTTGTAAGAGCCTCTCCTGCTTCTATGCAATCTTGTTTTTTGGACGATGAGACAGCTTCTTTAGCAGAGCTGTTAGGAAGACTAAGCCCTAAAGCTTCAATAGCAGATGCCATTGTATTAGCTGTATACATTCCTCCACATGCTCCGGGGCCTGGAATGGCTTTAGATTCCACATCTAGAAGCTCTATATCAGAAATCTTGCCTTCAGAATGTGCGCCTACAGCTTCAAATACCGAAATGACATCTGTTCTACCCTCTCCGGGTTGAATACTACCGCCGTAAACAAAGATTGCTGGCCTGTCTAATCGTGCTATTGCCATCAAACAACCAGGCATATTTTTGTCACACCCTCCTATTGCCAATAAACCGTCAAATCCTTGGCCTTCAACTACCGTCTCAATAGAATCTGCTATTACTTCTCTAGATACCAGGCTATACCTCATCCCCTTTGTACCCATTGATATTCCGTCAGATACGCTAATTGTGTTGAATATAACAGACTTACACCCAGAACTATTTGCTCCTTCCGCGGCTGCTTCAGCCAACTGATTTATATGCATGTTACAAGGAGTTACCATACTCCAAGTTGAAGCTATACCTACTTGGGGTTTCAAGAAATCTTCCTCTTCAAAACCTACAGCTCTCAACATAGCTCTTGATGGAGCTTGTTCAATTCCATCGACTATTTTTGAAGAATACTTTCTGTTCTTACTACTCATTTGCCTTCTCTAAGTAAATATTTCTTTAAATTGAGGCTCTTATCAATTCTTTAGTGTATTCATTATTGGGTTCATTGAAAACCTGATCTGCCATTCCTTTCTCAACTATCTTCCCTTGCTTCATTACATAAACTAGATCAGATAGTGCCCGAATAACCTTAAGGTCATGGCTAATACATAAATATGAAAGATTATGCTTTTGTTGTAACTCAGATAATAATTTTATGACTTGCATCTGTATAGATACATCAAGCGCTGAGGTAGGTTCGTCTAAAAGAATTAATTTAGGCTTTAGAATGATAGCTCTTGCAATTGCTACTCTTTGCCTTTGTCCACCAGATAACTCATGAGGGAAACGGAGGAAAAAAGAGGAATCCAACTCTACTTCTTCTAAGGCTTTTAAGATTTTAGATTGTCTTTCTGATTTACCAAGTTGAGACTCATGCACTCTTAGTCCTTCACCGATTATTTCGCCAATAGTCTGACGAGGCGATAGTGAACCGAATGGGTCTTGAAAAACAATTTGAAAATCTTTTTTTATAAACCTCCTTGAATTCTCTGATAAAGAATTTAAATCTTTTCCGTCAAACTCAATAAACCCTTCAGATTGCTCCAATCCCAGTAAGGCTCTAGCCAAAGATGATTTCCCTGAACCGGATTCCCCTACCAAACCAGTAGTTCTCCCCTCATGAACTTCAATGGCCGCGTCATTGACTGCAGTTAGATAAAGATTCTTATTTAAGAAACTCTTCTTGGTTAAATAATTTACCGTCAAACCTTCTGACAAAAGAATTGGTTTTCCGTCATTGCTTATATTATTTTTTGGTGAGGGAATTGAATCTAAAAGTTTCTTTGTATAAGCATGCTGGGGAAAAGAAAAAACATCTTTGACTATCCCTTTTTCTACTATTTCTCCTTCTTTCATAACTGCAACTTCATCTGCAAACTTTTTTACAATATTGAGGTCGTGCGTAATGAAAAGTATAGACATTCCCATTTGTAGCTGAAGTTCATTGAGAAGTTCAAGTAAGGATTTTTCAACGGTTACATCCAATGCTGTTGTGGGTTCATCAGCAATCAATAAATCTGGATCATTTGAAAGGGCCATTGCAATCATAACTCTTTGCCTCTGACCTCCAGAAAGCTGGTGGGGATAAGACTCAGCTTTCAGTTGTGGATCTGGAATTTGTACTTTCTCTAATAAATCAATAGTTTTATTTCTTGCCTCTTTTCTTCGCATTCCTTTGTGCACCATTAAAATTTCTTCAATTTGCCTTCCAACTCTTTGATATGGATTCAATGAGGTCATTGGTTCTTGAAAAATCATTGAAATAGAATCTCCTCTGATTTTCCTGATTTCCCCAGAACTCATTTTCAAAATTTCTTTCCCTTTCAACTTAATTGTAGATCTGCTTGAATGAGAAGCTATCTGGTAAGGGAGTAATTTTAAGATAGATAATGCAGTTACTGATTTTCCTGAACCTGATTCTCCAACTAAGGCTAAAGTCTTTCCTCTTTCAATTGAAAAAGATATTGATCTGACTGCATCAATAGAAAATTCTTTGCTAAAGAAGTTAACAGTTAAATTTTCAACCTCTAATAAGTTTTCTGAGTTGTGTTTCAATGACTTAACTTCTCATTTCAAAAAAAACAGGAGCTCTTTTGAAGGGTGGAAATAAATCAATATCTTCAATGATCAGATCGCAATTTATTCCTTCAGTTATATTCGACATACTTTTTCCTATCAACATAATATGCTCTTTTCCAGGTAATAAGGTTATTTCTGATTGTGGCTCCAAGGTTAATAAGTTTAATTTATTCATACTCGTCATGCCTGAATCTTTAATTACGGTTTGATGGAATTCTGCCAATAAGTTATTGCAAGTTAATCCCTTAATTTTTATTTTGTAACTGCTAGTATTTTTTAAACTCATATATGCCGCAGTAGAATGTGCTCCTTCCAAGGGTTTTTTTAAATAAGCATCTAAAACAACTATCGGAGTTTCACTTTCGGTTTCTGAGCAAGAAAAAAAGAACAATAATGAGATAATAAAACCAAAAAGATGACTTCTCCTAGATTTAATTTCCATATTTACTGTTGTTTCTTAATTGTTCTTAACTTAATTTTCATGCCGACTATATCAGCTAAAGATGAATTCAATAAGTATGCAGATGAGTTGCTTTTTATGGAAAAAGGCATACCTCATCCTGATGAAGTTTATAAATTACATGCTTCTATTGTTGATCAAAAAATTTTCTTGCGGTGGGATATAAAACCAGACTGCTATCTTTATCTAAATAAATTTTCTTTTTTTGATAAAAAATTAAATACCTATCAGAAGGCTTCTTTTCCGAAGGGTGAAATTCTAGTAGATGAGTACTTCGGTGAAGTTGAAGTTTTCTTTGATGCGGTTGAGGTAGTAATTGATATTGGAAAAGAATTTGAAAAAGAAATAACAGTTACCTACCAAGGTTGTAATCAGAAGGGATACTGCTATACACCTATAGTCAAGAAGCTTGTTATAAAAAAAGGCGGGATAAAAATATACAACTAGCTACTAGTTTGTACTTTAAACCAATTTAATTAACATTATTTTCTCTTAATTTCGGTTAAATTCTTATAAAATCGTTTTCTACTGAAGCCATGGCTAATTTTTTACTACTAAATGGACCAAACTTAAATCTACTTGGAGAAAGAGAACCAGAACTTTATGGGAAAATCTCCTTGGATCAAGTAGTTGAAAATTTATCAAAAATTTCAGATAAATCAGGGCATGAATTATCAGACTTTCAGAGTAATGCAGAACACGAGCTTGTTGACCAGATACATAAGGCTAAAGACAACAATATAAAGTGTATTATTTTTAATCCAGGAGCTTTTACACATAGCAGCATTGCACTCAGGGACGCCTTGGCAGGAACTGAAATACCATTTATAGAGATTCATATATCAAATATATATAGTCGAGAAGATTTTAGACAAAAGTCTTTCTTGTCTGATATTGCAGTGGGTGTAATTTCTGGTTTAGGAGTTGAAGGGTATGACTTAGCTTTAGAGGTAGCTATAAGTAGGTATGGAAATTAGAGAGGTAAAATGGATATAAGAAAAGTAAAAAAACTAATAGAAATGCTTGAATCTTCAGAGTTAGAAGAGATAGAAATTCATGAGGGAGAAGAATCAGTAAGATTAGTAAAGAATAAAACTGAAACCGTAGTTACTCATCAAGTTCAACCAAATCAACTTGATAAGGTAGTAGAAAGCTCAGAACAACCACAGAAATCAGCTCCGTTAATTGAAAATTCTGAAGGCGAAGTGATTACTTCACCTATGGTTGGAACTTTTTATGCTGCAGCCTCTCCAGGAGCCAAGCCATTTATTTCGGTAGGAGATGAAATTCAGGAGGGTGATGTCGTTTGCATAGTTGAAGCAATGAAAATGATGAATGAAATTAAGTCAGATTACTCTGGAAAAGTAGTATCTGTACTTGCAGAAAATTCAGAACCAGTTGAATTTGGACAAGCATTATTTGTAATAGCTTAGTTTATGCTAACAAAGTTACTAATTGCCAACAGAGGCGAAATAGCTCTTCGTATTCTTAGGGCCTGTAAAGAATTAGATATACCCACAGTCGCAGCTTATTCTGAAGCTGATAGAGATTTAATGCATGTAAAAATGGCAGACGAATCTATCTGTATAGGACCTGCTAGCTCCGCCGAAAGTTACATGAACATTCCAGCTATTATCAGTGCTATGGAATTAAGTGGTGCAGATGGTGTTCACCCTGGTTACGGATTTCTTGCAGAGAATGCAGATTTTGCTGAACAAGTAGAAAAAAGTGGTTTTCAATTTGCTGGTCCTTCTTCTGAAATTATTCAAACTATGGGTAATAAGATATCAGCAAAAAAACTTGCAAAGAAAATAGGTCTTCCTATTGTTCCTGGATCTGAAGGACCAATAGGTAATGACCCTAAAGAAGAAGCGAAAGCCATAGGATATCCCATCATAATTAAAGCCGCTTCAGGGGGAGGAGGAAGAGGAATGAGAATTGTTAATTCTGAATCTGATCTAGAAGAAAGCATTAACCTAACACAAAAGGAGGCAGAAAGTGCTTTTGGTGACCCAACTCTTTACATGGAAAAATTCTTTACAACCCCTAGACACATAGAAGTACAAGTTCTTGCAGATAAATTTGGAAATGTTCTGCACCTAGGTGAAAGAGACTGCTCTCTTCAACGCAGACATCAAAAGGTTATAGAAGAAGCGCCTGCAATTGGTATACCAGAAGAGATTAAAGAAAATATATTTCAGAAATGTATAGAGGCTTGTAAAGAAATTAATTATGTCAGTGCAGGAACTTTTGAATTTTTATACCAGGAAGAAAAATTCTACTTTATTGAAATGAATACAAGAATTCAGGTAGAACATCCAGTTACTGAGAGTATTACAGGACTAGACTTAGTTAAGCTTCAATTAAGAATTGCTAGAGGAGAAGAGCTTAAAATAAAACAAAAAGATATAGAAATTAATGGTCATGCGATTGAATGCAGAATTAATGCTGAACACCCTGAAACATTTATCCCTTCTCCCGGAAAAGTATTGGATTATCATGCACCTGGAGGTATTGGAGTTAGAATAGATTCACACCTTTACAACGGTTATGTAGTACCTCCTCACTACGATTCTCTAATTGCTAAATTAATCGTCAGAGCTAATGATAGAGAGGATGCAAGGGTAAGATTGATTAGAGCTCTAGAAGAAATGGTAGTTTCAGGTATAGATACAAATCTTGAAATGCATATTGAACTTCTTTCAGATAAAAATTTTATCTCTGGAAATTTTGATATTAATTATCTTGAGAAAAGATTAAAAAATTTGAATTAATATGCCCAAGGCAAAGAAAGAATATTCGCATAAGGATGTGGAACTGCTCACATGGGCCATGTCAGAAACTACACCCTTGGTGATGCAATTAGTAGATTTCAAAGGTTACTGGGGAAAAATGTTCTCCAACCCATGGGCTGGGACGCTTTTGGATTACCCGCTGAAAACGCTGCTATTGAAAATAAAGTTCAACCTTCTGATTGGACAAATAGAAATATTGAAAAAATGAGATCTGAATTTAAGAAGATGGGATTTGCCTATGACTGGAAAAGAGAACTTGCAACTTGTGACCCGCATTATTACAAATGGGAACAATGGTTCTTTATAGAAATGATGAACAAAGGTATTGCTTACCAAGCAGAAGCCGATGTTAATTGGGACCCTGTTGAAGAAACGGTCTTGGCAAATGAACAGGTAGAAGATGGAAAGGGTTGGCGTTCAGGGGCCAAAATTGAAAGAAGAAAGCTAAAGCAGTGGTTCTTAAAAATAACTGAATACGCTGAAGAAATGCTTCAAGAAACGGGTAATCTAGATGGATGGCCTGAGCGAGTAAAGGCCATGCAAAAGAACTGGATAGGTAAATCTGAAGGCATGGAATTCGACTTTAACTTTAAAAAAGGAGCCCCGCCTATTTCTGTTTTCACAACAAGACCAGACACGATCATGGGTGTGACTTTTTTAGCTATTTCAAGTGACCACCCTATAGCCTTAGATTTACAAAAAGAAGATAAAACTATTAAAGCATTCTTAAAAGACATCAATTCTATTAAATTATCTGAAGCTGATTTAGCCAAACAAGAAAAATTAGGTATTGATACTGGACTGAAAGCCAATCACCCTTTCTCAAAAAAAGAAATTCCTATTTGGATAGCTAATTTCGTGCTCTCTGGATATGGCTCAGGGGCACTAATGGGTGTACCTGCACACGATGAGAGGGACTATGAGTTTGCAAAAAAATACGATTTAGACATTAAGCAGGTAATTAAAGGAACTTCAAAAAGATCAATTGAAGAAGGAGCTATACTAGAAAAAAATGAATTGATTAATTCAGACGAATTCAATGGTCTAAGTTTTGATAAAGCTTTTGAACAAATCAATAAAAAAGCTAAAAAATTAAAATGCGGTCAAAGGCAGATAAATTATAGACTAAGGGATTGGGGGGTTTCGAGGCAAAGATATTGGGGCGCTCCTATTCCCGCAATGAAAAATTCTAAAGGAGAATTGCAAGGCGCAAACAATATACCTGTTGTGCTGCCAACTGAGGTTAAATTTTCTGGAGTCAAATCTCCTCTATCTGAGATGGAGGAATTCACTAAGGTTTCAGTAGATGGTGAGGAGTTTATAAGAGAAACAGATACTTTTGATACCTTCTTCGAGTCTTCTTGGTATTACGCCAGATTTGCTTCTTTTGATAGCGATCAAGCCATGTTAGATGAAAGAGCTAAGTATTGGCTTCCTGTTGATCAGTATGTTGGGGGTATTGAACATGCCGTACTTCATCTACTTTATTCCAGATTCTTTTATAGATGCCTTAGAGACTTAGGTTTAGTTGAAGGTTCGGAACCTTTCATTAATCTATTGTGTCAAGGAATGGTTCTTAAAGATGGATCAAAAATGTCAAAATCTAAAGGAAATGTTGTAGATCCAAGTGAGGTGATAGAACTTTATGGAGCTGATACTCTTAGGTTGTTTGTAATGTTTGTTGCGCCACCCGATCAGTCTTTTGAGTGGTCTGAACAAGGGCTGCAAGGGGCATCAAGGTATTTAAATAGATTGTGGAACTTGGTTCAAGAACATATAGATTCAAAGTCAAATAAAGAGTTAGATTTTAGTGACTCAAATGAAAGCGTAACAACTTTAAGAAATAAAACACACCAAACTCTTTATAAGGTTAAAGATGACTTTTTAAGAAGGCACTCGTTTAATACAGCCATAGCGTCGATTATGGAATTAACGAATGCAATACCAAAAGAATTTTTATCTATTAATGCTAAAGATTCCGAGAAGTCTTCAGTTAGAGAAGCTATAAATACTATTCTAATAAGTCTCTCTCCTATTACTCCACACATTACCCATGCTTTGTGGAACCAGCTTGGGAATAAAGAACTAATTATTGATGTTGAATGGCCTGAAGCAGATGAAAGTTTACTTGAGAAGGAGTCTATTGAAATAGCTATTCAAATTAACGGTAAGCTGAGAGGGCAAATTACAGTTGACTCTAATTTACCCCAATTAGAAATAGAAAAAATTGCTAAAGAACAAGATAACATAAGGAAGTATATTGAGGGTAAGGACACCAGAAAAATAATTTATATTGATAAAAAATTATTGAATTTTGTTATTTAAGAAAAGTGATAATAGCTTTAAAAAAAACCTTAGCATTCTTATTCATTAGCTTTTTTCTAGTCGGCTGTGATTACAAACTTAGAAGTTCATATCAAGGTCTAAATGATCTAGTTGTTAGCCTCTATTTCAACGAAAATAACTTGAATCAAGAGTTTGCTAGTACCCTTAAAAGGCAATCTGGTTTAAGACAGTTATATCTGAATAAAGAAACTGGAGACACTGATTTAGAAATAGAGATCCTTGAGCATACAATTACTAGGTATTCATCTGCATTAGGGGCTGGAGCCCGAACCAAAGAGGCTCGTTTGGAGTACCATTTAAAAATTAGTTTAACTCCTAAGGGAAAGAAAGATGATTTCTTACTGGAACTTAAAGATAACAGTTATTATTCTTTCGACGAATCAAGAATTTTAGCTATTGAGGAAGTGGAAAATAGACTTAGGGAAAACTTTTTTAAGAATGCATTAAAAAGGATTAATTTTTCCTTGCTTAACCTTTTGAATGAAACTAACTGAAGACAGGCTTAATGATGTCTTAAAAACATCTTTGGATAATATCTATGTAATCCTTGCAGATGAATCCATCCTTATAGAAGAAAACTTAGAAAAAATTTATTCTAAAGCTAAACTTGAAGGATTTGCTGAAAAAAATACTCACATAATAGATTCCAAAAGCAACTGGGAATTCCTATCTTCTAATTCAGACAACTTAGACCTTTTTGGATCAAAAAAAATCTTAGAGATTAAGCTTCTTGGACAAGGCCCAGGTGTTAAAGGAGCAAATTCTTTGAAGGCTTATTCAAAAAGTCCGGACTCAAATACTTTACTAGTTGTAATTGGAGAAGATCTTGAAAGAAAAAGTATTTCCTCTGCTTGGGTCAAGGCTTTAGAAGAAGTTGGAACTTTAATTTCCATTGCACCACTTTCATCTAATTCTTTAAAAGTCTGGATTAATAATAAAGCAAAGGAAATGAATATTGAGATAACACAAGAAGCCTTACAGCTATTAACAGAAAAGACTGAAGGGAACTTAATGGCTACTTTACAAGAAATAAGGAAGTTATCTTTGGTCTATCCTTCTGAAAAAATAGATCTAGATAAAATGAAAAAAAGCATCACAGGTTCATCTAAATATACAATTTTTGATTTCTCTAATGCTTTTGTTTCTAGAAATACATCAAAAGCAATTCAAGTCTTAGAGTCACTTAAAGTAGAAGGAACACCTGAATCTCTTATTATTTGGGCGTTAACAAGAGAACTGAATAATTTATTTAAAGTATTAAAATCAGGTTCTACCAAAGGAATTTGGGGGCCTAGAAACTATTTAGATTCTCTTACAAAAACCTCTAAGGAAGTTGATAAATATAAAATTCTAAAAGCTTACAAAAGAATAGCCTTCATAGATTCCTGTATCAAGGGGTTTAATAAGCAAAATCCTTGGCTCGGTATAAGAGAGCTTACTCTTACTTTTTAAACCAGACTAAAGTAAGAGGTTAGAAGTTCATACCATAAACAATCTTCATAAGAATTCTTTAGATCTATATCTCTTCCATCAATCTTTGTTATTGGTTGTATTTCTTGTGTGGAACTCGTTAACCATACCTCTTCAGCTTTATATATTTCCTCTAATTTTAAAGCCCTTTCCAGTACTTCAATTCCTTTGTTATTTAGCAAAGAAATAACATGTTTTCTGGTTATCCCAGAAAGTATTTGATTTGATTCAGGAGTGGTAATTACTTGATTATCAAATACAGCAAAAACGTTACTTGCAGCACCTTCAGTTATTTCTCCATCGGCACAAAATATTACTCCATCATTCCCTTCTAGATTAGCTGCTTTCATGGCCATGATGTTTGAAAGTAAAGTAACTGCCTTGATGTCACACCTGTTCCATCTTGGATCTTCTAGAGTCTTCACTGACAATCCTTTTCTTTCTGGGTCTAATCTGAAAGGATTAACTTTAAGCTCTGAGGAAGTAATAAACAAAGTGGGTTCGACTTCGGGGTCTGGAATATGGTTTCTAATTGAATCCTCACCTCTAGTTATCTGAAGGTAAACTGATTGATTACTAAAGTTATTTTTTTTAACTAGTTCAAGAATTATTTGAGGAATATCATTCCATTTTTGCGGATTTTTAATGCCAGTTGAATTTAAAGAACGACTTAATCTAGCTATATGGTCTTCGAGAAGAAAGGCTGTCCCTTCGTACACTGGAATAACTTCGTAAACACCATCACCAAACAAAAAACCGCGATCAAAAGGAGAAATTTTTACTTCTTCTCTTCTTAAAAATTCCTTATTTAAATAGGTCCAAGACATAACGAAAGTTATTCTTCTTCCATTAGAAACCTATAGACTAATAACTTGATATTAGACCAAGCCCTTCCAAGCAAGCCTAGGCTGTTTACTTCATTAACTGTAACCAAATCTACAGATCCAACCTCCTCTTCGCCTAATTTAAAAATCATTTTCCCAACTATTTCATCTTCTGAAATTGGAGCTTGAAGATAATCATTTAAAGATATGAAGGACTCTATCTTTTTGAAATCTCTTAAAGGAAGAGTTAGATAGAAGTCCTCTATTGGAGCTATACCTACTTTCTCAGTCTCACCACCCCAAACCTGTTCTTCTTTAATATTTTGTCCCTTGTTTACTAATTTTTTAGTCCTAAAGTACCTGAAGCCATAATCAAGCAATCTTCTGTTATCAGTGAGTCTGCTTTTTTCTGAACTACTTTTTAAGGTTACGGCAATTAGTCTTGTTTGTTCTCTTACGCCTGAAGAAACTAAGCAAAATCCTGCTGAATCTGTATGTCCAGTTTTTAATCCATCAATTGAATCATCTTGCCAAAGAAGCGCATTGCGGTTTCTTTGACGAATATTGTTGTAAGTAAACCATTTTTCTTTATAAAGAGAGTAATGCTCAGGAAAATCTTTAATTAAAAGCATTGATAGTTTCTGAAACTTCATTAAATTCCCTATCAAGAATTGAACCTCTTTTAGCTTCTATTACCTCAACTTTTTGACGGTTTGATAGTGCTTGATTTTTAAAATATTCTGATTCTGAAAACTGAAGTTTATATATTTCTTCTATAAACAAAACTGAGGTAAATAGAACAAAGGTATTTAAAATTATAAACAAACTGCTTAACTTTATTTTTTTT
>LUMG01000747.1_pt1 | contig 11866 bp, 10 predicted proteins | sample 729691 | NCBI WGS metagenome assembly LUMG01 (sample SAMN03860269, study PRJNA289734) | marine metagenome | biome: seawater column; feature: ocean; material: water; isolation source: Red Sea water column Station 34 - depth 50m | place: Saudi Arabia: Red Sea | collected 2011-10-15 | depth 50 m
CCCTGAATATCTTTCAACATCTTTTGAGCTTTATGGGAAGCAAAGTCAAATTTAGGATGTGTAAAAACAGTTTCATCATGAATGTAATTTGGAGCTTTCGTTGGATTAATAGTAACAAAATAATTATTTCTAGTTTTTAATTTTTGTAAATTATTCATCCAATAAGAAAGTGTAAAATCTTTACTATTTTTTTTGTTTTTTATGAAATTCCAGCTAGACCATGTGTTTTTATTTTTAGGCATCATTTCTATATCAGAATGCAAGAAGGCCTTATTTTTTGTATATTAAATCCCAAAAATATTATTAGTGCTTTTTTTTTATTTTCTCTTTTAATATCTGTAATTTTACAATTTAACGAATACTCAAATTTATTAAGATTTAATATTTTTTTAATATAAGTGTTACTGCCACCATTTATGAATTTCCATTGAGGCCTATCTTTAAAATTAAATAAGTCATGATTGTTAAAAAAATTTAAAAATAATCTAAAAGGAAAATTGATGACATCAGATTGATTTGTTGACCATATTGATGAAATCAAAGGATAAATGTGCAAATTTCTCATGTAAAAAGAAAAATTATTTTCATCTAAAAAATCAGATATTGTTACTTGATCTGTTAGATTATCATGCTTGACTGTTTTACATAATTTATAAAATCTATAAATTTCATAAATCATTTTTAAAAAATTAAAATTTACAATATTTTTCGGTTGTGCAAAAAAAGATTTAAGGTTTCTACCACCATACTCAACTTTAGCAAAACTATCAGATACTGCAAACGACATATCAGAATTTGAAGTTAAAATTTCTAAATGATTAAAAAATTTAATAAGGTCAGGATAGTTTTTATCATTAAAAACGATGAACCCAGTATCAATTGCTATGTTATTATCTTCAGGTATAGTTAAAGTTCTTGTATGACCACCAAAATAATCATTTTTTTCGAATAAATGAATTTTATATTTAGATGACAAAATATAAGCTGCACTTATGCCTGAAATGCCAGAGCCTATTACAGCAATTTTTTTTTTCACATCTTTATTCACTTATGCTTTTAAACGCAGCAAGTGCCCTTTTTCTAGTTTCACTTAAATCCACAATTGGTAATAAATAATCTTTTTCTAAAGAAAAATTGTATTGTTTTTGCTCTTCAGTACTCATTTCCCAGGGTGAATGAACAAACTTATCAGGTATCTTTGTTAAAGATGGAATGAATTTTCTAACATAATCACCTTTTGGATCAAATTTTTTTCCCTGTAAAATTGGGTTAAAAATTCTGAAATATGGGCTTGCATCAGCTCCACTCCCTGAAATCCACTGCCAACCTGCAGAGTTTGATCCAATATCAGCATCAAAAAGACAATCAAAAAACCATTTTTCTCCTGCCTTCCAATGAATCAATAAGTTTTTAGTTAGAAAAGATCCAACAATCATCCTTACCCTATTATGCATCCAACCGGTTTCATATAACTCTTTCATCCCTGCATCAACTATTGGAATTCCAGTTTTTCCAAATTGCCACTTCTTTAGAGAATTTTTATCTTGTAGCCATGGAAATTTATTAAACTTGGTTTGAATAGGCTTATCAGTCATTTTTGGATAATTATAAAGCAAATTATAAGAAAAATCTCTCCACCCGATTTCAGATAAATATTTTCTTTTATTATCTTCATCAATTGTTGATTTCATTACTTCAGAAAAAATTCTTCTTGGAGATATTTCACCAAAATGGAGATGAGGAGATAACCTTGATGTAAATTCTGTATCTGGCCTATCTCGTCCAGAACTATAATTTTGCAATTTAAATTTAATAAAGTTTTTTAGTTTAACTTTAGCAGCATCCTCTCCTATTTCCCAATAAGAAATTATTTTATCCATCCACATCTTTTTTGGTGAATTTAATTTTAATTCTTCAGGTCTTACACTGAAGTCAATTTTTTGATTAAAAAAATTATGTTTTTTTTTAGAACCTAAATCTAATTGGGTATTTTGTAATAATTCATAATTGGTTTTCCAAAATGGAGTAAACACTTTAAAAAAACTCCCAGATTTATTTTGAATATTCCATGGCTCTGTCAAAAGATAACCATTAAATGATTGACATGATATTGATTTTTTTTGCAAAGATGATTTAATATTTTTATCACGGCTAATTGAATCTTCATCATAAAGCCTATTCCAATAAACGTGGGTAATATTTTTATTTTGTAAAATTTTACTAATTATTTTTTCAGGATGTCCTCTAAAAATATATAATCTACTATTAAGTTTATTGAGTTGGCTATTTAAACTTTTAAGAGATTTTTCTAGCCAACATTTTGATGCCTGCCCAATATTTTGATTTTCATCATAAATATATATAGGCATAATTGATGCAACATTTTTTGACAGATTCTCAATAGAAGGATTATCAGACAATCTTAAATCTAACCTAAACCAATGCACACCTATATTATCTGCCATAGATATTGAAGTAGGTTGTAAATTGTAAAAAAAAAGTAAATTTATTTACTATGTGGAGGCATTTTCTTTTCAACAAACCACACATGTTTTTTAAGAACTGGGTCATATTTTTTTAACCTTAACTTTTCAGCCACTTTCATGCCCTTTGTTGGCTTTCTAACAATATATTTTGTACCTGTTTTAGGATTTTCTTCAGGTACCAATTGTTTTAAAGCGTATGAAGTTTTCTTTGCCATGAAAGCCCTATATATTAAAAATTATTGAAATAAAGTGTTTTTTAAAGATCGCTTACTGTTTGTTTAATAAAGGGGCTATATAGACCTTTTCTTTTTGCGATTGATATTTGCTTGTTTCGATCAATCAAACTCTTTTTCTTGGCTTCACTTATTTTTCCATAGCATTTTGGACATGAAAGTCCCTTTAGATATTTTTTTGATTTAATTTGTGTTTTTGATAACGGGGCTCTACATGCATGACAGAGTTGAAATGTTCCATCCTTGAGCTCATTTTTAACTGAAACTCTATTATCAAAAACAAAACACTCACCATCCCATAAAGAATTTTTTTCTGGAATTTTTTCTAAATAATTTAATATGCCACCTTGTAACTGATTAACATTTTTAAAGCCTTTTTTGATCATGTAGGAAGAAATTTTTTCACATCTAATTCCACCCGTACAAAACATTGCAATTTTTTTATCTTTAGCCTCACTCAAGTTATCTTTTAAATAGCTTTTAAACTCAGTGAAACTTTTTGTTTTAGGATTAATAGAACCTTGAAACGATCCCATTTCAACCTCAAAATCATTTCTTACGTCAATTAAAATAGTATCATTATCTGTAATTAGATTATTCCAATTTTCAGGTTTAATTTTATTCCCTGTAATATTTTCAGGGTCTGCCATTTTGGTTCTTAAAGTAACAATTTCCTTTTTTGGTCTTACCTTTAATCTAAAGAAAGGCATAAATTTAGAGTAAGAATATTTTGGATTAAAATTCTCAAAGCCTATTTTTTTTATTTCTAACTGAAAATTCTTTATACTTTGTGAAGTACCTGCAATTGTACCATTAATACCCTCTTCAGCTATAATTATTGTCCCTTTGATTTTGTTAAATTTACAAAAATTAGAAATTCTGCTTTTTATTGTTAAAAGGTCTTTTATTTGTTTGAATTGGTAAAAAGATAAGATAGTAAATTTTGAATTTATCATTTATGCACCTAATATAATAACCATACTCAAATTTCTATGACAAATAACACTATAGAAACTGCTCTAAATTTCTTATCAAATAGTTCGATTGAAACAACACCAAATGTTTATGCAAAATACGGACAATTTGCAGATCTTATTTCTAAAGATAATAATATTTATGTAACATACCTGCCTGATGAAGATATGAACAAAGTAATTAACACATCAAAAAAACTCTCAGATGAGGGGTATCAGGTAATTCCTCATTTACCCGCAAGAACAATAGAGAGTTACAGAATGTTAGAAGAATATATAAAAAAATTATCAGAAGAATGTGGCTGTACGAAAATTTTGGTAATAGGAGGTGGGGGTAAGCAAAAAGGAGAGATAAAAAGTTCTATAGAAGTTCTTAAAACAGACCTGTTGTCAAAATATAAATTTAAAGAAGTAGGTCTTGCAGGTCATCCTGAAGGTAACCCAGATGTGAAACAAGCTGATTTAGATGATGCCATAATTCAAAAGAATGAGTTTTCAAAAAACGCAGATTTTAAAATGTACTTAGCTACTCAATTCTTTTTTGAGTCAGCGTCTTTAGAAAAATGGGAAAAACATCTTTATAAATTAAATAATACATTAGCTTTTTTGAGTCAGCGTCTTTAGAGCAATGGGAAAAACATCTTTATAAATTAAATAATAAATTAGAAATTCATGCCGGTATTCCTGGGCCTGCTACATTGAAGACATTACTGAGTTATGCCACTTCATGTGGGATTGGAAATTCTATAAGATTTTTATCTAAACAAGCTTTAAATATTACAAAACTTGCTACAACCAAAAGTCCAGATAAGCTTATTTATGATTTAGCTAATTATAAAATTAATAACCCAAACACAAAGTTAAAAAAAATACACTTTTATGCGTTTGGTGGAATTAAAAAAACAAGCGATTGGTTAAAAACTGTAAATAAATCAGATTTGAGCTTTGATGGACAAAATTTTGTTCAAAAAAACTAGGAAATATCAACAACTTTTATTTCGTAGTTTGAAATAAATATACTGATATGAAATAACATCCTCTATAAATCCTTAGAAAATTAAGGGGAGTTGTATGTCTGACATCGAGATTGCTCGTAAAGCGAATAAAAAAAATATTAAAGAAATTGCATCAAAACTAAAACTGGATGAAAATGATTTGCATCCATATGGTCACCATACTGCTAAAATCGATTTTAATAAAATTACAGAAAAAAAAGAAAAATCTAAGTTAATTTTAGTAACAGCTATTACTCCTACGCCTGCTGGTGAAGGTAAGACAACTACATCTGTTGGACTGAGTGATGGGCTTTGTAAAATTGGTAAACAAAGTATTGTCTGTCTTAGAGAGCCAAGTCTTGGCCCAAGTTTTGGAATGAAAGGTGGAGCAGCTGGTGGTGGATATGCACAAGTTGTACCGATGGAAAATATTAACTTACATTTCACTGGAGATTTTCATGCAATAACATCAGCTAATAATCTTTTAGCTTCTTTAATTGATAATCATATTTACTGGGGCAACAAACTTCAGATTGATACTCGAAGAGTAAGCTGGAAAAGATGTGTTGATCTTAACGATCGAGCGTTAAGAGAAATAACTGCTAATCTTGGAGGCATTGCAAACGGCTATCCAAGAACTGATGGTTTTAATATTACTGTTGCTTCAGAGGTAATGGCAATTTTTTGCCTTGCAACTGATTTAGCAGATCTAGAGAGAAGACTTGGAAATATTACAGTTGCTTATACAAGAGAGAGAAAACCAATTTTTGCAAAAGATTTAAATGCTCATGGTCCAATGACTGTTTTACTTAAAGAAGCATTAATGCCAAATTTAGTTCAAACACTAGAAAATAATCCTGCCATAATACATGGAGGACCGTTTGCTAATATAGCGCATGGATGTAATAGCATTATAGCAACTAAGACAAGTTTAGACCTAAGCGACTATGTAGTTACAGAGGCTGGTTTCGGAGCAGATCTTGGTGCTGAAAAGTTTTTAGATATCAAATGCCGTAAAGGAAATCTTGCGCCTAGTGTTGTTGTATTGGTTGCAACTATACGTGCACTTAAAATGCATGGTGGTGTAGATAAAAAAGATCTCCAAACAGAAAACATTAAAGCTGTTGTTGATGGAACTTCCAACTTAAAACGTCACATTGAAAATATTCAAAAATTTGGTCTTCCAGTTGTAGTGGCAGTAAATCACTTTGTTGCAGATACAGACAAAGAAGTAGAAGCGCTTAAAGATGAATGTAAAAAATTAAATATTGATGCCATAACATGCAAGCATTGGGCTAATGGTGGAGAAGGAACGGTAGATCTTGCAGAAAAAGTTGTAGAATTAGCTGAGGAAAAAAATAATTTTAAATATATTTACGAGGATGATTTACCTCTTATTGAAAAAGTTAGAAAGATAGCTAAAGAAATTTACAGAGCAGACGATGTCATTGCTGATAAAAAAATATTAGATCAGCTGGCTCAATTTGAGGAAGCGGGATATGCTAAATTTCCAATTTGTATTGCAAAAACTCAATATAGTTTTTCTACTGATCCAAATAATAAAGGTGCACCTCTTAATCATTCCATACCAATAAGAGAAGTACGTTTATCAAGTGGGGCGGAATTTATTGTAGTTATCTGTGGGGAGATTATGACAATGCCTGGTTTGCCAAGTGTTCCTGCGGCAGATTCGATCAGGCTAAATGATCAAGGAGAAATTGAAGGTCTCTTTTAAAACTGGTATTAAGTAATCAGATTTTAAATGATAAAAAAACCAAAAAAATATTCTGTTTTTTCTCTAGTTAGAAATGCTCTAAGTTATCATGAAAACTGGCAACCTGCATGGAGAAGTCCTGAAATAAAAAAAAACTATGATGCTATTATAGTCGGTGGTGGCGGTCATGGACTAACTACTGCTTATTATTTAGCTAAAAATCATGGAATTAAGAATATAGCTGTTGTTGAAAAAGGTTGGATTGGTGGAGGAAATACAGGAAGAAATACGACTATAATTCGTTCTAATTACCTTTGGGATCAAAGTGCAGCTCTTTACGAACATGCTTTAAAATTGTGGGAAGGCATGTCTCAAGAATTAAATTACAATGTTATGTTTTCTCAAAGAGGGGTAATGAATGTTGCACATAATTTACATGATGTTAGGGAATTAAAAAGACGATGGAATGCTAACAAATTAAATGACATTGATTGTGAATGGCTCAATACAGAACAAGTTAAAAAATTCTGTCCTGTAATAAATACTTCTCCTAACATTCGATATCCAGTTTTAGGAGCGACTCTTCAAAGACGTGCAGGAACCGCAAGACACGACGCGGTTGCTTGGGGGTATGCAAGAGGAGCAGATGCTATGGGGGTTGATATAATTCAAAACTGCGAGGTTACGGGTATAAATGTAAGCAATGGCAATGTTACAGGAATTGAAACTACAAAAGGTACAATAAATTCAAAAAAAATTGGAGTTGTTTCAGCTGGTCATACTAGTGTAATTGCCAAAATGGCAGGCATTAAACTACCACTTGAAAGTAGGCCTTTACAAGCCTTAGTATCTGAGCCAGTCAAACCAGTTATTGATACAGTTGTAATGTCAAATACCATTCATGCTTATGTTTCTCAATCGGATAAAGGAGAATTAGTTATTGGCGCAGGCACGGATGGATATAATTCTTACACACAAAGGGGTGGTTTTAATATTGTAGAAGATACCATAATGGCAATTGTAGAATTATTTCCTATTTTCTCACGTATGAAAATGCTGCGTCATTGGGGAGGAATAGTAGACATTTGTCCTGACGCAAGTCCAATTATAAGTAAAACACATATTAACGGTCTATATTTTAACTGCGGATGGGGTACTGGTGGTTTCAAAGCTACTCCTGGTTCGGGATGGGTGTTTGCACATACTATCGCAAATGATCAACCACATGCACTGAATGCTCCTTTTAGTTGTGGTGAGAGAGAACAAGAAGAATTTTCTTGTGGAGGTGAAGCTCATATAGAAAGACCAAAAAATCCTCCTGAATTATCGGATGATCAATGGGCTGATTATTTATTTTTAAGACAAAATATAAAAGGTCTTCAATTTGAGAGATGGAATCATTCATTTGGGTGCAGACAGTGGTTTAATGTTGCTAGAAATACTGCAACAGATGAGATTCTTGCAGTTTATCATATGGGAGAAAAACCACCAAAGCTGGAGTCAAATGATCCAATAACGCCATGCGGCGAACCTAAAATTGGATCAGGAAATTTTTCAACATCAAAAAAATAGTTCTTATGCGATTAAACAACAATAAAAATCTTAATAAAAAAAAACAAATCAGTTTTTACTTCGATGGAGTAAAATATCAAGGATATGAAGGGGATACTCTCGCCTCTGCATTACTGGCAAATAATATACATTTAATAGGTAGGAGTTTTAAATATCATAGGCCCCGAGGAATTATTTCAGCTGGATGTGAAGAGCCAAACGGTATTGTTCAATTAGAACAAGATGAATTCACTGAACCAAATAGAAGAGCAACCGAAGTAGTGTTATACAATGGCCTGGTAGCAAAATCGCAGAACAGATGGCCAAGTGTAAATTTTGACTTTGGCGCAATTAATGATTTACTTTCACCTTTTTTTCCAGCAGGATTTTATTACAAAACTTTTATGTGGCCTCCAAAATTTTGGAAAACATATGAGCACTTTATTCGTCATGCAGCAGGTTTAGGTGTTTCTCCAAAAAAAGAAGATCCACATAAGTATGAACATTATCATTACCACTGTGACGTTCTTATAGTAGGCAGTGGAATTAGTGGTCTATATGCTGCTAAAATTGCTGCATCTGAAAAGTTACAAGTACTAGTAGTTGAACAAGAGAGTGATACAGGTGGCTCTATTTTATCAGCAAATAATTTAAACAACAAAATTAATGGGCAAAGTCAAAATGAATGGAAAAAAGAAATACTAGAAGAATTGCATAGTTATAAAAATGTAAAAATTATCACAAGTACTACTTTGTTCGCTTACATGCATTATAACTACTTATTAGGGATTCAGGATATTGATCCGAGCAGAGGCAATAATAAGAATAACTCAATAAGACAAGTTTTATGGAAAATTAGAGCAAAAAAAGTAATCCTAGCTACAGGATCTATTGAAAGACCAATAACATTTAATAACAATGATAGACCTGGAATAATGCTAGCCGGAAGTGTTAGTAAGTATTTAAATGGTTATGGTATTTCACTTGGTAAAAAAATAATCATTTTTACCAATAATGATAGCGCATATCAAACTGCTATAGATTACCACCATCATAACATTAAAGTATCTGCAATCATTGATATTAGAAATGAAATTGATGGTGACCTTCCAACACTTGTTGAAAGTTTGGGAATAAAAATTTATTCTGGATATGTAGTCACAGATACATCTGGAAGAAAAAAAATTACCTCTGTAACAATTAGAAAATTTGAAAAAGACTCTAATCAAAAAAATACAGAAATTTTGGAATGTGATTTGTTATGTATGTCTGGAGGATGGTCTCCCACAGTACACTTATTTACACAATCAAGAGGAAAATTAAAGTACAGAGAAGAAGACTCATGTTTTATTCCTGATCAACCGCACCAGCAAACCATATCTGTGGGTGCATGTAATGGAATATTTGATTTAAAAAGTATCTTAGAGGATACTAGAAAATCTGTGCAAAACTTTCTAGATTGTAATAGCAATGATGAGAAAATTGAAATTTATGATGCTGAAGAAGTAAACGTTGGGAAGCAACAAAATTCTTGGCTAGTTTCTAGTAAAGATAAAATCAGTAAAACTAAAATGTTTGTTGATTTTCAAAACGATGTTACTGCAAAAGATATAAAAATAGCTTTATCTGAAGGTTTTCAATCTATAGAACATGTCAAAAGATATACAACAAATGGGATGGCAACAGACCAAGGCAAAACTAGTAATGTAAACGCTCTTGGTATCATTAGTGAACTTACTGGTCAGGACATCTCTAATTTAGGAACAACTACTTTTAGACTACCCTATACTCCCGTAACTTTTGGAGCTATGGCTGGCAGATATGTAAAAGAATTTTTTGATATTGAAAGAACCACTCCAATGCATGAATGGCATCTTGCTAATGATGCTCTATTTGAAGATGTCGGTCAATGGAAAAGAGCTTGGTATTATCCTAAAAATAATGAATCATTAGATGAAGCTGTCAACAGAGAGGTGAAAGCTACAAGAGATAGCATTGGAATCTTAGATGCCTCTACATTAGGTAAAATTGATATTAAGGGAAGAGATGTAAGTGAATTCCTGAATCGTGTATACACAAATGCTTGGTCAAAACTGGAAATAGGAAAATGCCGATACGGAATAATGTTAGGTGATGATGGCATGGTTATTGATGATGGTGTCACCACGAGACTTGGGGAACATCATTATTTAATGACCACTACAACAGGTAATGCAGCAAGCGTGATGGGCAAACTTGAAGATTGGTTACAAACAGAATGGCCGGAGCTTGAGGTTTATTTAACTTCAGTAACAGAACAGTTTGGAACTATCAGTTTAAATGGCCCCAATAGTAGAAAAATTGTTGAAACATTATTTCCAAACCAAAACTTTTCTAGTGATAGCTTTCCTCATATGAGCTTCAAAGAATTAGAAATAGATCAAGTAAAATGTCGAGTTATGAGAATTAGTTTTACAGGAGAGATTTGTTATGAAATCAATGTGCCATCAAGTTATGCCCTTAGTTTATGGAATAAATGCATGGAGTTGGGAAAAAGTTATAACATTACTCCTTATGGAACAGAGGCAATGCACGTCCTTCGAGCAGAAAAAGGTTACATCATTGTTGGTCAAGAAACAGATGGCTCTGTAACTCCAGTTGACCTAGATATGGATTGGATAGTTAGTAAAAAGAAATATGATTTTATTGGAAAAAGAGCACTTTATCGCAGTGATACAAGCAGAAAAGATAGAAAACAATTAGTAGGCTTATTAACAACTGATCCATCTATTGTTTTGGAAGAGGGTGTACAGTTAGTTGAAGTTGAAACTGCATTACCAATGCCTATGGTTGGTCATGTTACTTCAAGTTACTATTCTCCAAATTTAGGTCGCTCAATTGCTTTAGCTTTAGTGAAAAGTGGTCTTAATAAAAAGGGCACCAAACTGATTGTTCCAACTTCAAATAAAAGCATAGAGGTTGAAATCACTGATCCAGTTTTTATTGATCCTAAAAATGAGAGATTGCTAGCATGACATTAGAAAGAAGAGCAGTTTTAAAAGAACTAAAAGTTGAAAAAAATGGAATTTTAATTGAAGAAATTCCTTTTGTAGAAAAACTAAATTTAAGAGGTAATGCAAAAGATAAAAATTTTTTAACAGATGTTGGCTCTATTCTTGAGACACTTTTACCAATTGACCCAAATACAAAAGTTGAAAACGCAGACTTTCAAGTAATCTGGCTTAGCCCTAACGAATGGCTGATTAATTTTATTAAAAATAATAAATTTAGTATCATTCATCAAAAATTGATTAACCAACTAAATCCAGAAAAGACAAGTGTTACAGATATCTCAGAAAATAAAACAATAATAAGAATAGTTGGGGACAAAAGTATTGAATTATTAAGAAAATTTATGATTTTAGATATTGATAAAATCTTGAAAGATAACTCAAAAGTTGCACAAACAATCTTTGTAAAAATTCCAATTTTAATAATTCGTAATCATTCACAAGATCAAAAACAAAGTTTTGATCTTCACATCAATAGATCTCATGCTAACTATTTAAAAGAGCTTCTATTAGATGGATGTAATCAGTTTATAAATTAAATTAACCTCCGTGATGAGATTTATCCTTTAGTTCTTTAATTTGTTCTATTTGCTTCTCAAGTTCAACTAAAGGCTTTTCGAAATCAAGAAGGTAACGTTTTGCCATAATTTAAACTGTTAATGCTTTGGGTAGTGTATCAAGACCAATTGCAGAAAAACCATGCTTTAAAGAAGCTTCTCCAATAAATTCCATCTTTTCAAGGGAAATGTTATTTCTTCCCCAACTAAAGTTTGTATGACACTTTTCAAATTCTAAAATCATAGCTTCTGCAAAGCAAGCAAACATCTCTCGCTGAGGGTTTTGCATTTCCGCAAGCTCCATCA
>LUMG01000241.1_pt1 | contig 11857 bp, 9 predicted proteins | sample 729691 | NCBI WGS metagenome assembly LUMG01 (sample SAMN03860269, study PRJNA289734) | marine metagenome | biome: seawater column; feature: ocean; material: water; isolation source: Red Sea water column Station 34 - depth 50m | place: Saudi Arabia: Red Sea | collected 2011-10-15 | depth 50 m
GGCTTTTGTCGTCCCCCCGGCTTCAGCAGGCTTCTCTAGTGATAAATAGTCGGCATTTATTTCAATGCCCTGCTCGTCTAAATCACTATTAATGCGAATAGTCGCTCTTGCTTGCGGCGACGCTAAGTCTAAGATCCAATCCTTATTACGCTCAGTAGCACTAAGCTCTGCATCCTTAATGCTATGACCAGCAAAATTAAGCGTATCGGCTTTTGCGAATATACGCGAAGGCGTACCAAATAAGTTTGCACGCTTGCTTTCGTTCCCATCAGATTGATTTGTCGACTGACGACTTGTTTGCGCATAGCTACCGTGGTCTTTCCCTTTGCCTGAAAGCAACATATTGATGGTGGTAAACCATTCTTGCACATCCGCTTGGGCTAAATTTGCGCTGATACTAAAGCCCGTACCTATATTGGCAATATCGCTTTCCCCAAGTGCTAGGTGCGCACGCGAAAACTGCATTTCCTTGTGAGGGAGCACGCCGTCGAAACGAATATTGTTACCGAGTGTCGCTTCAACATTCGATGCTTTGCCATCGCCTTTACTGGTAATACGCAGCGGTAAACTCGTGCCCGCTGGCGTATCAAAAGGAGCAGGTAATACGCTTTGTGTCGCCGTTAAATCTGCGCTTAAATTAGCAAGGTATTCAAAGCCGTCATTTGAAAGCTTAAGGTCTACCTTAGTTTTCCAGTCGCTTTCACCGTCAATGTAGTCAGTCAGGTCCGTATTTACATAATTAGCCAGAGGATGAACGTGCCAGCGCCCGCCTAATTCCACATGAAGGTCGTAAGTCTCACTTTGCCTTCCCGATAACGACAGACTTATAGGCTGGGTAAGGAAATGGGCTTTTAGCCCGCTCGCGTTAATATCGCCATTAGTAAACGACACATCTCCCGACGCCTTATCAAAAAGCATGTTAGTAGTTGATATATAAACAGGGTTACCCGATAAATGTGCCGTTCCTGAGGCCACCACATCTTTACCTTTAAACGGAATATCGAGTTTGATGTCAGCTGATAACGGCCCGCTAATTTGCACTTCATCGTGCAGTACTTTACCTAACGAGCTTTTAAGAGATGAGTCCATCATCAGTGCGGTAAGCGCATCACCTGTGCCTGTGCCTGTGGCATAAATTGCCAGGCGCGCGTCTGGACTAAAGCTTGGAATAGCGGCCGACATATCGCTGATTTTCATACCGGCAAGCATCGCACTAGGACTTTCCATCACCAATGCGCTGTTTACAAAGTACAAAGAGAGATCAAGCTTATTGAGCGCCGGCCAGTCTGGCGCAAAAAGAAAATCGCCCTGCTCTATGTCGACATAAGCTTGGAAAATGCCAGAGTTGTCTTCAAAAGGGAAATCGCCAGTTCTACCGTGCCATAACACTCGCGCGTTTGTTATTTCACCCTCTCCGGTAAACGCACGCGTTAAGTAATTATCGGTATTTTCCCCCATTAAAGCAGCAGGAAACAGACTACTTACTTCGTTTAAAGGTAATGGTTCGACATCAACATACAGCGACATAAACCCCGTAGCGGTGTTCAGTTTAAACTGTGGGTGAAGAGTAACAGCATCGCTATCTAATAGCATATCGTTACCTTTTACTACCCACTGTTTCTCTGCGCCATCTACTTGCTCTGGATAAATGTAAAGCTGGGATTTAAACAGGTTTATTTTGACGTCTTTCTTAATTACGCCGTTGGCACTTAGTAAGCTATCTGCACTTTCTAAGTAGATAGCGCCATTATTTTTATACCAGAAAAAATCTGCATCTAGCGACGAAAGACCAGGTACCTTATCTGTTTTGTCCCACTGTAAATCTAACACTTTCGCGGCCACAGAAGGCTCTCCGTTGTGCCACTGGATTTGTAGCGTTGCCAGCTCACCTTTGGGGTTTAGGCCTCTTATTTCCTCTTCACTGGTATCATCCATAAAAAGTGGTAACACCAATAAGAAAGGATTAATTTGCACAGGTTTGACAGTGTTTATCAGCGCGTCGCCGTTTGCGCTTATGCTTCCAATTAAGTCTGTGGTAAGGGTCTCATTGCTTGAGTTTAGTACCAGTTGATCAACCCTAACATTCCAGCCGCTCTGCTTGCCCTGAGCATTAGGCAAAGCCTGAAGACTACCGCCACTGATCCCCGTTACCGTTTTCGCTCGGCCGTTACCCCATTGTAGAAGGCTTTCACTTAGCTCGGCTTGCACGCTAGTCACTTCACTGTTGGAAAAATTAGTCCATACTTCGAAATTTGCTCGGCTTTGAGCTAACGGGCGCTTAGTTTTAATGAGGTTGCTTACCCAAGGGGAAATGTCGAGCTCTTCAGCCTTCGCGTAAAACACACCTTCAAAGTCTTCTCGCGTGCCCGTTATGTCGATAATGAACGACGCTGAGTTAGCCGCTAAGTCCACAACTTTTAGCTGGCCTAAACCCTGGTGCCTTTCTTCATGGTTGTTCCACGATAGGCTTTCAATATCGAAGGAGTTGGTTTCATTGAGATGCGTAATAGACACTACGCCATCTTCTAATGAGAAGCTTTGAAGCTGCTCTAGAAACAGGCGTTCAAGGGCATTCACCACGGGGAAATTGTTCTTACCACCGCCTGAGAGACGATCAGCATCAATATCAAGCTTAAGACCGCGCAGTTCAAAGCGCGTAGATGAGATCAATTGGTGGCGCAGCGATTGCCAGAAGTCTAGCTCGACATAGATTTGTCGTATGTCCAAAGCCACTGGTGAAGCGTCATTTTTGGCCAGCGATACCGAATTGAGCACAATGCTGGGGCCATTGCGCTGCCAAACAGCATGCACACTTTGAATGGATAGATTTACGCCATACTGCTCATTTATATAATTTTCCAACAGATGTTTGTTGTGCTCAATATGCGGCAGAGCATAGCGTGCAGCGCTTAAAACAAGCGCGAAAAGTACAAGCAATACGGCAAGTAGCAGCCAAAACTTCTTAAGCAGATAAGCGGCTACCGACGAAAAATTTGTCACATTTTGCCTTTGTATACGTTAATGCATTACATCATGACGACGTCGTACTTATCCTGATTGTACAATGTTTCTGTTTGAACCTTGATCTGTTTAGACACAAATACTTCCAGTTCTGCCAGCATGTGAGACTCTTCACCCATTAAGGCTTCCGCCACTTTTGGTGAAGCGTAAACCACAAACTTGTCTGCGTCGTAGGCTCGATTCACCCGTACAATTTCACGCATAATTTCAAAGCAAATGGTTTCAATCGTTTTTACTGTGCCACGGCCTTTGCACACCGGACATTCGCCGCACAGTATATGCTCAATGCTTTCACGGGTGCGCTTACGGGTCATTTCAATAAGCCCTAGCGCGGTGAAACCGTGAATATTTATTTTGGCTCTGTCCTTGTTCGTCGCCACCTCTAATGAGTGTAAGACACGTCGTTTGTGGTCTGGTTCAATCATATCGATGAAGTCGATAAGGATCATACCCCCTAAATTACGCAACCTTAACTGACGGGCAATCGCCTGCGTCGCCTCAATGTTGGTGTTAAAAATGGTTTCTTCTAAGTTGCGGTGGCCAACAAAGGCGCCCGTATTAATATCAATAGTCGTCATGGCTTCTGTCTGATCGATGATCAAGTAGCCTCCAGACTTTAAATCGACACGACGCTCAAGTGCTCGCTGCGCCTCATTTTCCACATCGTATAAATCAAAAATAGGTCTATCACCGGTGTAGTATTCGAGTTTGCCGTTCATTTCTGGCACGTACTCTTTCGTGAACTGGTGAAGTTCATTAAATGATAGTTTCGAGTCGATACGAATTCTGTCTAACTCTGTGCCAACGAAGTCGCGTAGTACTCGTCGCGCAAGCGGCAAGTCTTCATAAAGCACGTTTGACTTACGCTTTTTCATGCGAGACTGAATTTTATCCCATAGCCTTCGCAAAAATGCCGCGTCGGACTGCAGTTCGTTTTTGCCTACGCCTTCTGCAGCGGTTCGCAGAATAAAGCCGCCGTTTTCATCACAAAATTCTTGTACGAGCGACTTTAAACGCTCTCTTTCTGCTTCTTCTTCAATGCGCTGGGACACGCCCACGTGGGTAACAGAAGGCATAAACACAAGATAGCGACTGGGAATTGTGATGTCTGTGGTTAGGCGTGCGCCTTTGGTGCCGATAGGATCTTTTACCACCTGAACCACAATATCCTGACCGTCTCGCACCAACTCGCGAATGTCTTGTTTTTGAATGTGGCTTGCCGAGACTTCTTCAGCAATTTCGTTGTGAATGACAATGTCAGAGGCGTGTAAGAACGCGGCTTTTTCTAAGCCAATATCTACAAATGCTGCCTGCATTCCCGGTAATACGCGACTTACTTTACCGCGATAGATATTGCCCACCAAACCGCGTTTGGTATGACGCTCTACGTGAATTTCTTGCAGTATTCCGTTTTCAATAAGCGCCACCCGTGACTCTGACGGGGTAACGTTAATAAGCAGTTCAGCACTCACGACACAACTCCAAATGCATTGAGTAATTGACGGGTTTCATAAAGTGGCAGACCTATAACGGCGCTTGCGCTACCGTTAATAGAGACCACAAATTCACCGCCTATACCTTGAATAGCGTAACTCCCTGCTTTATCGGCAGGCTCTCCAGTTTCCCAGTATGCGTCAATTTGTTCATCCGTCAATGCTGCAAAAGTCACAGATGTGGTAATGACCTCGGTCTGTTGCTTAGTGTTACTAAGGGCACATATCGCTGTCAGTACCTCGTGAGTTTTACCAGAAAGCATGGTAAGAATGCGCTTAGAGTCTGCTTTATCTTCAGGCTTGCCAACACTTTGTCCGTCAAACGATATCAGCGTGTCGCTGGCAAGAATAACCTTGTCTTCGGTCATTGCCTGCTTATCCTCAAGATGTGCTTTTACCGCTTGCGCTTTTTCAGTGGCTAACCTTGCGACAAGTTCCATCGGCGTTTCATTTTCGCGTGGCGACTCATCAATGTCGGCAGGTTGTATTGTATGGGCTATGTTCATTTGCGTGAGCAAAGCGGTGCGTCGTGGAGAGGCCGACGCTAACACTACCGATTTTGTCATTGACTTACCTTTGGTTTAATCGAGAAGGTGTTCGAGTTACGAAATTGAAAACTGTCTGCGAGTACGTCTAAGTAGCCAAAACACCCACGGCCACAACACCATTGACGTTATCACCGGCCATAAATAATCGACTTGAAAATAAATATCAGTGAGCAAATGCTGCACCCAAAATGTGAGTAAGTGGTACAACGCTGATAGTAGGCCAATGATAATCGCCTGCTGCCATACAGAATAATTTCGAAGCCGTTGGTAATTTGCCGCCAAGACATACACACAAATACTTAAACCCAAACTGTGAATGCCCAAGGTTGTCCCGACTAGAACATCCATGGCTACACCCGTTAAGAATGCTACGCCCACGTTCACTCGGTGAGGTAACGCCATGCTCCAATACGCTAATACAACAAGCACCCAATCAGGGCGATAGACGTCAATCTGAATCGGCAGGGGAACAATTTGCAGTACAAGCGCAATTAACAGGCTTATCCAAATAACGAGGTTACGTTTACGCATCTGAAGACTCTTCCTCGTTTACAGCTGGCTTATCAGTGTCGTCAGTTGAGTTAGTATCAGACTCATTCTCTGACTCAGGCGCGTGCCATAGCAACAACAAGTGTCTGAGCCTGTCTAAGTTCGCCAGAGGTGTGGCGATTACACGAGCAAACGGACGGCTTTCATCTCGGACAACTTGGGTCACTGTTGCTACAGGATAACCTTCAGGAAAAACCTTTCCCAAACCAGACGAAATCAACGTGTCACCTTCTTGAATATCCACACTATGAGGAACATGCTCTAGATATAGTTCGTTAATCGCACCGCTTCCGGTGGCAATAAAGCGAATATCGTTTCGAAGAGAACGTACAGGGATAGCGTGGGTAACATCAGCAATAAGCAGTACGCGGCTGTTTGTAGACCCAACTTCCATTACCTGACCGACTATGCCTTTGTCATCAATAACTGGCTGAGACAAGTACACGCCGTCTATCGCCCCTTTATTGATTACCACCTGCTGACTGTATGGGTTTTTATCCACCGCCATTAGCTCAGCAACCATTTTTCGAGAGGAAACCCGAATAGGTGCCTGCAGCAACTCTCTCAATTGCGCATTTTCTTTTGCAATGACATCGAACTGCTGGAGCTTTTCACTCATCAGCAACAGTTGATTATTTAGTTTTTGGTTTTCGGCAAGCAGTTGTTCTTGAGAGGTTAGGCGCTGCGCACTTTCATTCAGCATTAAACCAGGAAGATTTGCCAAGTACTGGAGCGGACTCATAAATGAGTTGAGGTACACCCGCGTGGATTTGAAGCCATCTAGCTTGTGGTCTACAAATATCAGAACCACCGACAGCACAAGCGCCAGTGTAAGCCTGTTATTTAACGAAGGGCCGCGGGTAAAAATAGTATCCATGATACAAATAAGGCAACCTTACGGTTGCCTTTCCTGTTTATTCGTAGCTAAACAGGTCGCCACCGTGAAGGTCAATCATATCGAATGCCTTACCACCGCCGCGTGCTACACAAGTAAGCGGATCATCAGCTATTACAACTGGGATGCCCGTTTCTTCCATTAGCAATCTATCTAAGTCTTTCAGTAACGCACCACCACCGGTAAGTACCATACCGCGCTCAGAAATATCTGAAGCAAGCTCTGGTGGAGACTGCTCTAGTGCCACCATCACCGCCGACACGATACCGGTTAACGGCTCTTGCAGTGCTTCAAGAATTTCGTTTGAGTTTAGTGTGAATCCGCGAGGTACACCTTCCGCAAGGTTGCGACCGCGTACTTCAATTTCGCGTACTTCTTCGCCTGGGTAGGCAGCACCAATCTCATGCTTGATACGTTCAGCAGTTGCTTCACCTATTAATGAACCGAAGTTACGACGAATGTAGTTGATGATAGCTTCATCAAACTTGTCACCACCAATGCGAACAGATGATGAATAAACCACACCGTTAAGTGAGATAATAGCCACTTCTGTAGTACCACCACCGATATCGACCACCATTGAACCGGTTGCTTCAGATACCGGTAAACCCGCACCAATTGCAGCCGCCATTGGCTCATCGATAAGGTAAACTTCACGAGCGCCAGCGCCTAGGGCTGACTCTTTAATTGCGCGGCGTTCTACCTGTGTTGAACCACATGGAACACATACCAATACACGCGGGCTAGGACGCAAGAAATTGTTGTCGTGCACTTGTTTAATAAAGTGCTGAAGCATTTTCTCGGTCACATAAAAGTCGGCAATTACACCGTCTTTCATAGGACGAATTGCACGAATATTACCTGGCGTACGGCCAAGCATTCGCTTAGCTTCTGCACCCACCGCTGCAACACTTTTAGGCCCTGCTGCGCGCTCTTGACGAATAGCTACTACTGAAGGCTCGTTTAGCACTATGCCTTGGTCTTTAACATAAATCAGCGTGTTAGCTGTTCCGAGGTCGATGGACAGATCGTTAGAGAACATGCCTCGAAGCTTTTTAAACATGAAGAGTGTATTCCTGTTTCTGTGTTAACGCGTATTTGCAAAGGTGAGATGGCGACGCTTTAACGTGAAGTCGATATTTATTCGCACACTTTAACAATGGGGGCAATTTTGGGCAAGTAATGCTGTAATTAAGTGACAAAATAACTGCATTTTTGCTTTGTAATTTTAGCGCTTTACCCACTGAGGTGTACCACACACGCGTTTCTTAATAATTTCGGAGTTAGACCCACATAATGACCGCGTAAAAAAGAGAAGGTTCAAAATTGCAATTACTGTTTCCTTTGTTTTTTAGTAGTAAATATTAAACGTAATAGCGCCCAGCTAGGCTTAGTTCGCTGTTAGCTCCACTCGCCTCTTTCCTTATAAATGCTCTACCTAACTAACGTTGAATAAGTGACTAAAAAACGCTTACTTGACCGGTGGCTGGATTGTATGTAAAACCGTCGAACCTTTCGCCATCTGGAATACCGTTCGCTGGTGTAGAGTTCTCAGGCAGACCTATGGACGCAACCGAGTAGTACACACACAGCGCACTTTTAGATGAAGCATCCTCACGTACGACAAATTCGAAATCAGCAATTTCTGCATCAATATTTGACGTGGTATTAGTTGCACCTACTTGATTTTGCTCGTAGGTAATTTTAGTGCCCTCTTCGTTCCCATTATTTCCGCTTTTGCGGCCCTCTATTTCCCACTGTGCTTTTATAATTCCAACTGCGGCCGCAAATCTTCCCGCAACGTTTTCCACACTTTGTTCAATTATTTCATCAGTCTTAGTGGCAAAGCGCGGTAACAATGTAGCAATTAATAATCCTAAGATGACTACAACAAGTACCAGTTCAATTAGCGTAAAACCCTGTTGCTTAGTATTCATTACATCTCCTAGATATCGACAAAGACGACTCGTGCTTCAGTATAGTTAATATCTTTAGCCGTTGACTTTGCGCAAAGCGTTTTCTTTAGAAAGTGTTCCTTCTTCGCGCGATTTTCAAAAGGTGATTACGATAATTTGAGGAAACTAACGACTTAGATTAATCGTTTAAATCCGATACCGTGCCGCTAGCAGGAAAGTAGTCAAAATACACGCCGCTGCTTAAGCTATAGCGACACCAGTAGTTATTTTCATTGTCTTCAAGTTCAGCATAATAATCTGCGTGAATTTTAAATCCATCTACGCGCAGTGGCGTGGCAACCAAAGAAGTCCAAATTTTTTCGCACCCTTCACTAGAGAGTTCAGCGGTAGGCCACCCATTATGATTCATACGCACTGGGGTGCGGTTAGTCTCCTTGCCCGACTCATTGTAATGAATTAGCATGACCATCGTAGCAGGTTGTCGCACTCGCCACTGCCAATGCGAAGAAACAACGTGACGCTTAAACGTTTCAACGTTCATTGCGAAGGCGGTTGTTGTGGTGTCTTGCTCATCAGTATGAAGAAAGCTGATAGTCACGCCGAGTGTAATTGCAAAAATAGCAGCAATGGCCGCTTTAAAGACATTTGATGTGGCAGGTTTTTGGTTGTTGGTTTTATTCATTGTTATTTTCCCCATGCCTTAGCGCAAGTCGTCAGTGCTTGTCTGGCAATGCTCTATTTTATCGACAATTAGAAGGAAAAATGAAGTAGGGTCTTAACAAACCTAAAGGATGTTTAGTTAGAAACCCGTGGGCTAGGAGTTACGGCACCGCTTTCTGCAATACTGTTATACCCCAAAAATCACCGTCTTTTTGCTTTAGATGCCATCCGCGTTTTACTAATGATTTTCGAGTGAAGTAGTTGGTCATGCCATGACCAAAAAGTACCACTCGTTCATGGCTTTCAGTGAGTTTCTCGATGTGCTGAGAAACCAAATTAACGCGTTGTTTTGCCTCTTTAAAGCTCTCAAACTTGCCTTTAAAGCCCATAAACCAAAGGGCGCGACTTAATACCACCCAGTGCCAACTGCGCAACGTAAATGGGAGTTTGTAGTAAGGAATATCCATTTCTTTGAGATAAGATAGCTCTTCATCAATGTGGTTCGCGCCGTAATAATCCGCAGACAATTTAGCCCTCAATAACGGGCTAACCACAATGTAGCTATTGTCGATATTAGCTTTTTGCTTTGGATGACTCGCAGGGTCAAGAACAGACTTGTCGTAGTTACGCACCCATTGTGCATATTGTGCTGAGTTAACCTTGTCGTTATGCGCTGATAGGGGCTTACCGTGCCTAATAAGTACCACTTCTTTAATAGAAATCTTGTTCATATCATCCCTGTCCATTGTGAATACTTTTTTAGTCTCGCTAGCCTATGCGCTCGCCAGCGCAGCTTCCACCTGCTCTTCAGTTGCAACTGGGCCAGAAACTTTTGTGATTATATAAGACGACAACGCATCTTGCTGAGCTTGATTCAAGCGCAAACCATGTTTGGTTCTGCGCCAAATCACGTCTTCAAGGCTGCATGCCCATTCGCGCTCAATAAGATAATCGACTTCAGCCTGATACATGCCGGCACCAAAATGCTCACCCATAGCGTCTACAGAACATTTACCTTTAAGAAATTTGTAGCTTAGCAGGCCATATTGTCTCGCATAGCGCTCGGCAATCGTTTTATCTAACCACGGAAACTCAGCGGTTAACTGGGCAACAAGCGATACTTGATTTTCAAATGCACCACCGGGAAGCGGTACTTCTTTCGTCCAGGCCTTTTTCGCTTTAGGGAAACAAGTGACAAGCTTATCTACCGCGTGCTCAGCAAGCTTCCTGTAGGTAGTAATCTTGCCACCGAAAATGTTTAACAGTACGGGTTTCCCACGCTCACCTTTCAGCTCTACCTTGTAGTCCCTTGTCAGCTCCTGTGCAGAAGCATTTTTTTCTTCTAAAAGAGGACGCACGCCGCTATACGTATGAACGATGTCTTCTCGAGCGATCTTAGATTTGAAGTAGTTGTTCACTACGTCAATTAAATAACCTGTCTCTTCATCTGAAATCGCAGCATCTGACGGATTACCGGTAAAGTCTTCGTCAGTGGTACCCACAAGTGAAAAGTCACCCTCGTAAGGAATAACGAATACTATGCGTCCATCCTTGTTTTGGAGGATGTACGCTTCTTCGGTATCGTAAAGCTTAGGTACGATTAAGTGACTGCCCTTAACCATTCGCATCGCGTTAGGGTTATTAACATTAACTAAGCGGTCCAAGAACGAAACTGCCCAGGGGCCTGCTGCATTTACAATAGCCTTAGCATTCACTGTAAACGTTTTCCCTTGAGACGTTTTAAGTCCTACCTTCCATGAATTCTCTCGCTTCTCAGCTTTAATACACTCGGTTCTTGTGTAAATTTCAGCGCCTTGATCTTGTGCTGCCAACGCGTTTAGCACTACTAAGCGCGCGTCGTCTACCCAACCATCTGAATATTCAAAACAGGTAGATATATCGCTGACTAGAGGACTTTCGCTTGTGGTAGAAAGCTTGCGCGAGCGAGGCAACATATTGCGCTTTGCAAGCGAGTCATAAAGGAACAAGCCAATTCGAATCATCCATGCTGGACGCAAATGTTTTTGATGAGGTAAACGAAAGCGCAGCGGCCACATAATATGAGGCGCTTTTTTCAGTAATACTTCTCGCTCAGCTAACGCTTCTTTCACTAAACGAAATTCGTAATGCTCTAAATACCTAAGGCCACCATGAATAAGCTTACTGCTAGAAGATGATGTTGCACCGGCTAAATCCCCTTTCTCGCATAAAGCAACTGAAAGACCGCGTCCCGCAGCATCTAGAGCTACGCCCACGCCATTCACACCACCGCCAACAACTAATACGTCGACAGTCTTTTCAGTTTGATTGCTTTGACTCATACATTGCCTCTATTGGTATTTATATGGGTATTTTCATATTGTTGTCTATTTGACAAGCAAAAAGAAAACATGTCAACACAAAACGAACATTTTCGAACACCAAAGAACATTAAGAGGCAACGTCGTAATGGGAAAGCAGAGAGATTCGCATGCAGCTTTAACGACGAGGTTAATAAAAAAAGGTAGCGTATAGCGGGGTTTAGTGAACACCTAATTCGATTAGGCCGTTGTATGTGAAGAAAGGAGTAAAGAGCCTAATTAAAAACTTGAGCAAATCTAAGCGAAGGTGCTCATGCCTTAACAAAGGTAATGTTATTTTCCTTAATAATTTTACTTATGCTAGGCGGTGGCGTTTTATCACAAACCAAGCAATCTACTTGCGAAATATGCCCCTGCTCTACCATCGCTCGACGCTCGAACTTACTATAGTCTGCAGCCAGAATGACGTGTTGAG
>LUMG01000710.1_pt1 | contig 11815 bp, 14 predicted proteins | sample 729691 | NCBI WGS metagenome assembly LUMG01 (sample SAMN03860269, study PRJNA289734) | marine metagenome | biome: seawater column; feature: ocean; material: water; isolation source: Red Sea water column Station 34 - depth 50m | place: Saudi Arabia: Red Sea | collected 2011-10-15 | depth 50 m
ATGGAAAAATCGTTGAAGAGGGAACTCATCACGATCTATTAAGCCCAGATGGAGAGTATTCCCTTTTGCATAAAATGCAGTTCAATGACTAGGATTGTCAAAATATTGGAAACCATTTGGTACCGAGATAAAAAACCACCCTATTTATTGATTGGCCTTTCAATGGTTTATTCTCTTATACTTAAAATAAGAAGGGCACTCTATGATCTTGGAATTTTTTCAACCAGTAAACCCGAAATTCCCGTGATCATAATTGGCAATATTAATGTTGGGGGAACAGGTAAAACTCCTTTCACCTTATATTTAGCAAATACACTTTCCCATTTGGGTAAGAAAGTAGGGATTATATCGAGAGGTTATAGAGGAAAAAAATCAAGTTCAAAACCATTCATTCTCGATAAAAAAAGCAAGGCCGAAGATTTTGGTGATGAGGCTGTTTACCTATCAAAACATACAGATTCAATGGTTTGCGTTTGTAAAAAAAAATTGGTTGCAGCAAATTTACTCTTTGATCGAGGTGTCGATGTTATTCTTTCCGATGATGGTCTGCAACACTATGCATTGGGGAGAGATATAGAATTTGCTGTAGTTTCTTCTAATCGCGGATTTGGCAATCGATATCTGCTTCCAGCTGGACCTTTGAGAGAGAGAATAGAAAGGCTTGATTCACTCGATTTACTCTTAATCAATGGTAAACAGATCGACCAAGATCTAAATATGAAGAATATAATCAGCTTTGAAATCCTGAATAGAGAAGTCAAAAATATCCACGATGGGGAAGTGCGACCCATGGAGGATTTTGTAAATAGAGATATATTACTGATCGCAGGTATTGGTGATCCAGATGCCTTGCGAGAGAAATTGATTAATCTTGATATTAAAGTTGAATCCATCGATGTTGTTGACCATGATACTGCTGATCTAAGCTTAATAGATGAGATTGAAAAGAGAACAATATTTTTAACACCAAAAGACTTGGTAAAATACTCAAAAGATGACTTGCCTCGAGAGACATGGGAATTGATTCCAGAAATGTCTATTGATCATTCAGAAGAGCAAATTCTGATCAGGCAGATTCAAGGTATCATGGAATGAATGAATTTAATGTTGTAATACCCTCAAGACTGGACTCAAAGAGATTGCCAAAGAAAGCGTTGGCAATGATAAATGGCAAGCCACTGATTCGTTGGGTTTATGAAAAAGCGATAGCAAGTGATGCCAAAATTGTATTGATTGCCACTGATTCAGAAGAGATTGCTTCGATCGCTGAATCATTTGGTGCAGATGTTGAAATGACCAGTATGGATCACAAGTCGGGCACTGATCGAATATTCGAGGTTTGCGAAAATCGCAATTGGAGTGATGATCAGGTTATTGTTAACTTACAAGGTGACAATCCCTTAATGCCGAGTGAGAATATCAATCAAATAGCTCAAATGATGGGTGATTGTGATATAGCAACACTTTCAGTTCCGATTCTAGATCAAGAAATCATTGATCCCAATGTTGTTAAGGTTTTAAGCGATTCAAAAACAAATGAAGCTCTATTCTTTAAGAGAAAGATAGATGTCAATCATGAACTTGAGAGGTTGCATCGCCACATAGGCATATATGCATACAGAGTTGCCATTTTAAGAAAGTTCAGCCTTTCACCTCAAAGTGAAGATGAGAAAAAAGAGAAACTTGAACAACTCAGGGCGTATTCATTGAATATGAGTATTAAAGTGGAAGAGGCTGAATCCATTCCTGGTCCAGATGTTGATACGCCAGATGATTTAATCAGGGTTCAATCGATCCTAGAATGACTGAGCAAAAACATCGGATACTTTTTGTGTGTATGGGGAATATCTGTCGTTCACCAACTGCAGAAGGCTTATTGATTGAAAAAGTGAATGCAGAGAATACCTCGCAAGAATTTGAGATCGATTCCTGCGGAACACATGACTATCATTTAGGACATTCGCCAGACATAAGATCACAGGAGGCTGCAGCAAAAAGAGGGATTGATCTTTCAAAGCTTCGATCTAGAAAGATCAAGTCTTCAGATTTTGAATATTATGATTTGATTTTAGTAATGGATAATTTGAATCGAGAAAATTTGATGCGTTTATGTCCAGATGATTACAAGTATAAAATTAAATTAATGCTCGATTATTTGCCAGAACATTCATTTGATGAGGTTCCCGATCCTTATTATGGTGGCGAACGAGGCTTTGAAGATGTCCTCGATATCCTCGAAGAAGCCATTGAAGCACTCTACGAGGATATATACTGATTATTTAGGAGGAACGATATCTTCCCAAGGCAGAACTTTATCGCTATTGGTTTTGCTAGATTTTTTAGTTTTTGTTGAGGTTTTCTTTGAGTCTGAGGTTTTGATTTCTTTATCAGTCTTTGCTTTTGACTCTTTTTTCTTTGCCTGAGAATTCTTTTCATCTTTTTTATTTCTTTTTCATCAGCTTTTATTTTGTTTTCTCTAGATGGTTTCTTAGAAGCTTTTTTATTCGCTTTAGAATGATCTTTCTTCTTTCTTTTTTTATCTTTCTCAGCTTTTGAAGCATCTGATTTTGCCTTCTTATTGGATCTAGGTTTGCCTCTTGATGAAGAGTGAGATTTTCTTGATCTTTTCTCAGAAGCTTTTTTTCTTGGTTGCTGCTTCTTCTTTTTTGAGGGCTTTTTCTTTTTCGTTGGAGCAGTGAACCAGAACTTGATCTTATCAATCAAATTTGGTCCTCTCATGTCCTCAATGTCCCAAGCTTTTACAGGTTCATGTTCTGTATTCAGACGACTACTTGATCCATTCTTTTTATTATCATCACCATGGGAATGAGCTTGGGTATTGCTACCCCCTTGAATTTCAGTCCCATCAGTTCTGACTCGAGTAATGGTAAAATTCACACTGGAAAGTTCTGGGTCAGCGGTCAAGACGATATCGATCTTCTCTCTTTCTTCAATTTCATTGATCCATTCTCTTTTTTCATTGTGGAGATAGTTTGCAGCATCAGGTGGTATATTTGCTATGACACTTTTTGTTTTCTCCTTACGTGCTTCTTCGCCTACCAGCCTCAGGACAGAAAGTGCCAAGGATTCTGTGCTTCTTACTTTTCCTATTCCATTGCAATGTGGGCAAATTTTATAGGCTGAATCATCCAGAGAAGGCCTGAGTCGTTGTCTGGACATCTCCATGAGTCCGAATCTTGAAATACCACCAACAGAGACTCTTGCGCGATCTTTTCTTACTGCTGTTCTCATCGCATTTTCAATCGCTTTTTGATTTTTGTACTGTCTCATATCAATGAAATCAATAACAATGAGTCCACCCATATCTCTCAACCTACACTGCCTGGCAATTTCCTCTGCAGCCTCAAGGTTTGTTTGAAGGGCAGTTGATTCGATGTCAGACTCTTTTGTGGCTCTACCAGAGTTGATATCAATCGATATCAATGCTTCAGTGTAATCAATCACAACTGTGCCTCCAGAAGGGAGTCTCACTTGATTCGAATAAGCTGATTCAATTTGGTTTTCAATTTGAAAACGGGTGAACAAAGGTGTTGCTTCAGAATAATGCTTTAGTTTTTTCAGGTTTTTTGGGCTGACTTGTTTGATGTATTTTTTTGAATTCTCATATGTATCCTCATCATCAATGATGATTTCACCTATGTCATCTTCAAGATGATCTCTCATTGATCTGGCAATCAAACTGTTTTCTTTGAAAATCAGTGCAGGTGCTTTGGCATCCAATGCCAATTTCTTTATTGAATCCCAAATACCTACCAGATAGTTAAGATCCCATTGCAATTCAATCAATGGTCTTCCAACTCCTGCAGTACGAACAATCACACTGCTACCATCTGGTGCATCCAGTTGATCCAATACCTCAAAAGTATCAAGTCTTTCTCGACCGGTGATTTTTCTTGATATACCGCCTCCTTTTGAATTGTTAGGCTTGAATACCATAAATCTTCCAGCAAGACTGAGATAAGTGGTCAGCGCAGCACCTTTTGTACCTCTTTCTTCCTTAACCACTTGCACAACGATCTCTTGACCTTCTTCAAATAGATTTTTGATGTTGTGCTTTTCACCAGGGATTGGTTCGGTTAAATAATATTCTCTTGAGATTTCTCTGAATGGTAAAAATCCATTTTTTTCTGAGCCAAAATCAACAAATACAGAATCCAGACTTGGCTCAATTCGAGTTATCTTTCCTTTGTATATGTTATTTTTGTTTTGTGAGCCAGAAGCATATTCTATATCTAGGTTATAGAGTTTCTGACCATCAACCATTGCGACTCTCAGCTCTTCTTGCTGAGTCGCATTAATTAATATTCTTTTCATGGTTACCTCATTTTTAAGGCAACAGGATAGAAACTTTGTTTCTTTCTATTGGTTCCTTGGTTGAATTCCAAGGTTCATCTGTTGATCCGCAACAAATGCTTATAAATTCCTTTTTATACCAACAAAGATTTTCTATCTAATTGTCTTTGTTTAATTAAATCTTTATGACTTTTTGTCATTAGTTTGTGGACTCATTCCACTATTCATTTGATTATTTTCCTATCAATAATCTATATTTTGTGTTCGCATTATAGCAGAGATCATGAATTTTCAACAATCATCGTTGAATTTATATGAAAATCATTGACTTATGAAGAAAGAAAAGAAAAATAATATACTCTTGATCGATCTCAATTCTGATGGAATGAGGCTTGATAATTTTCTTCTAAAGACTCTTAAGGGTTTACCTAAAGCTAGAATCTATTCGATGATCAGAAAGGGTGAAGCTCGAATCAACTCAAAAAGAGCAAAGCCAATGACTCGGCTAAAAACAGATGTCCCACCACACTTAGTGCCAGGCAAGCCTAAAGAAAAAAATCCAATCAAGGCAATGGATTTGAATTGGATCGATGAAATCATTTTGCATGAAGAAAAGGGTTTTTTGGTTGTGAATAAGCCCAGCGGTCTTGCAGTACATGGAGGCAGTGGCGTTTCCTTCGGCTTAATAGAGCTACTTCGGCGCCATCGAGAAAAAAAGTATGAAACTTTGGAACTTGTTCATCGAATTGATAAGGAGACCAGCGGCATCATATTAATCGCTAAAAAAAGATCAATACTGAGAACACTTCATCAATATTTTCGCGATGGATTAATCAAAAAGAAATACCAAGCGCTCCTTTTAGGTAATCCTGTTGAAGAGGACTTTATTATTGATCAACCCATACGAATAGATCGAAGCAATAAATACAGAAAATCAATTATTGATCCAGAAGGACTTAAGGCGATCACTGAGTTTAAAATGGTCAAGCGCTTCAGTCATGCCTCATTATTTGAAATATCACCGATCACAGGAAGAACTCATCAGATCCGAGCTCATTCGGCCTTTATTAATATGCCAATTGCTGGAGATATCCGATACGGAATTAAGAATGACATCATCAAGAAAAGTTTTGGCCTCAAACGTCTTTTCTTACATGCTTCAGAAATTTCATTCCCTCAATTTGATACATCAAATTCAAACTATCACTTTAAAGCTGATCTTTCTGAGGAGCTCAAAGCTGTTTTGTTGAATATAAATTCTCTCGATTAGTCAAATTCAGCAAGCTGATCTAAAATCCAATTGATTGGAAGGCCAATGATTGCATATTCATCATTTGAAATGATTTCATCGACTAGGGGTTTGAAGAGATCAGACTCACTCTTTACCCCTGCTGTGGTGTTATATGTATCAAGGCTATCAAGGTAATTGTTCATGTCCTCATCTGAGTAATCTTTAAATCTAATCTCAGTTGTTTCTAGACCATTTCTATTGATTCCTAGAGACTCATTTCTAAGTGAGACACCTGCATAAAAGAAGACGCTTTTACCCCTGAACATTTTGAAATTATTTAATGCATTATCATAACTACCTGGTTTTCCTAGAATTTGCTCATCGAATGATGCAACTTGATCTGAGCCAATGACAAAATGATCAGTGAACTTCATTGCAATCTTTTCAGCTTTAGTGCTTGAAAGCCTCTCAGCTAAATTTATTGGTTTTTCATTAAGGCACGGGGTTTCATCGATATCAGGACTGATGCATTTGAATTCAGAATAGTGTTTTCTGAGTATTTGTTGCCTATAGATAGAACTTGATGCCAGGATAAGCTTTGTCACTTTATGATTACTAAATTATTTGCTGTTTATTGGTAAAATGAAATGAATAGTATATATCTTGAGTGATTGAGATGCTTCATCAAAAATTATTTTTCAAAGATCTATTGGATTACTCCAGCAGTAAATCAACTTTTTTAGAAAAGGTTGATATCAAATCACTGTCACGACTATCAGAGATCAGCATAGATGATGCAGATGGTAATATTTCAATCAGCGCTACTTTAAAGCTTAATGATCAGCTCAATCCAAGTATTTCTGGTGAGATCAATACGAATCTGAGTTTGGCATGTCAACGATGTCTAGGGCCTTTAGATTGGAGTAAGAAAATTATCTATTCGATTGATTTCATGAACGAATCGCATGATCAAGGAGGGCAAAATAATATCGAGTATATTTCGATTAATGAAGAAGGAATTGTTCTTCTGGATCTATTGGAAGGCGAAGTTCTTTCTTCAATTCCCATGTCAATAATGCATAAAAACATTGAATTATGTGAAAATATCGATAAGTTAGGCATGTTTTTAAGATCTTCTGATGAAAATACGGAAAAGAAAAATAAACCGTTTAGCGATTTATCAGAAATATTGGGCAAGGACAGCAACTAAAAATTGCTGATATAGGAGAGGAATATGGCAGTCCAGAAGAAGAGAAAAACTAGATCCAGAAGGGATATGAGAAGATCAAAAATTAAGGCCAAGGCGCCTGCAATCTCGAGTGATCCGAATACAGGTGAAGATCACCTGAGACACAATATCAGCCCGCAAGGCTTCTACCGGGGTAAACAAGTTATCTCGATCAAAGAGAAGGTTACGGACCTAGAAGAGCAAGAGTAGGGTTTCCAAATGAGTATTCATTACAAACTTGCACTCGATGTCATGAGTGGCGAGAGAGATCCTTTTGCTTCCATTGATGCTGCCGTTGAAGCACTCAAGAATGATGATGCGCTTGGAGTTTTTTTGGTTGGAGACGAAAACACTATTACGGAGCACTTCCCAAATGATTTAATGCATAGGGCGGAGATTATTCATACAGATCAAGTTGTATCAATGGATGAATCTCCTGTTGATGCATTAAGGAAGAAGAAGAATTCTTCAATGCGTTTGGCTATTAATCTAGTCAGTGAAGGCAAAGCAGATGCTTGTGTGAGTTCAGGCAATACAGGAGCTCTGATGGCAAATGCAAAATATGTTCTTAAGACCTTGCCCACAATTGACAGACCAGCATTTATGAAAGCCATTCCAACAAAAGGCGATTATACCTATATGCTTGATCTGGGAGCGAATTCAAGCTGCACTGCAGATCAGCTTTATCAATTTGCCTTAATGGGAAATATAGTTGCCAGAGAGATCAAAGGTATCTCATCACCGAAAGTCGCTCTTCTTAATATTGGAGAAGAGGAAATCAAAGGTCATGAGATGATCAAAGAGGCATCGATATTGCTTGAAGACTCTTCCATTAATTATGTCGGCTATATCGAAGGAAATGATATTGTTGAAAATAAAGCTGATGTAATTGTCACAGATGGTTTTACTGGAAACATAGCGATTAAAGCAATGGAAGGGACCATCGGATTGATGGTAAGCGTTTTAAAAGATTCATTAAACGATGATTCGATTAAAGAGGGCTCTCAGTTCGCACTGGATATATTTAAAAAGAGCATTGATCCCAGAAGACACAATGGTGCTTTGCTGGTTGGATTGAATGGAATAGTCGTAAAGAGTCATGGTTCTTCTGACTCATATGGTCATTATCATGCCTTATTAACTGCAATAGATGAGGTTAAAAAAGAGATTATCCCAAAAATGATTGAATCATTTGAGAAGTAGATCACATGAAATCAAAAATCACATCAATTGGAAGTTATACACCGAACAATATAGTTACCAATAAAGATCTTGAAAAAAAGGTTGATACAACTGATGAATGGATTGTATCTAGAACAGGAATCAAAGAAAGACCAATAGCCGATGATTCACAAGCGACATCTGATTTAGCATTTGAAGCTGCCAAGATTGCAATAGAGAGAGCCGATATCGACAAGAATGAGATTGATCTTATTATTGTCGGTACATGCACGCCTGATGTTGCAACACCAAATGTTGGTACGATTGTTCAAAAAAGACTAGAACTCAAAAATTTTCCTGCCTTCAGTATCGAGGCGGCTTGTAGCGGTTTCATTTATGCTCTTAATATTGCAGATAAGTTCATAAAATCAGGTGAGTCAAAATGTGCATTGGTTATTGGTGCTGAGACACTATCTAGGATTACAAACTGGGATGACAGAAATACATGTGTCCTTTTTGCAGATGGAGCAGGGGCCGCCATCTTAAAGCCATCAGATGACAGAGGGATTGTATTTTCTGAGCTTGGTGCCAATGGTGAATACGCAGAGCTTCTCCACGTACCCTATGGAACATCTAGAAAGCCGGAGACACCCAATGCAGATGACTACAAATTGAAGATGAGCGGAAATGAAGTATTTAAGGTTGCCGTAAAAACGCTAGAAGAAATTGCTATTGATGCACTGGTTAAAGCAAATCTTGAAAGCAAAGATATCGATTGGTTCATACCACATCAGGCAAACATGAGAATTATTCAAGCGGTGGCTAAGAGATTGGAGTTACCTGAGGAAAAAGTAATTCTCAGTATGGACATTCATGGCAATACATCTGCAGCATCTATACCCTTAGCTTTTGATAGAGCCATTCAAGACGGCAGGATAAAAGAAGGGGACACTATTTTAATGCAAAGTTTTGGTGCAGGCTTTACTTGGGGTAGTGTTATTTTAGATTTATAACACTTGTGTCTAAGTTATTTCTTGGTTTTCTTGCTTGCCAACTCATCCCAAACTTCTTCGGCACTTTTTTGATCTTCTAGCTCAGCCTCTGTTTCTAGAAGCTCAGCTTCAGTTGCAGCCAATTCTTGTTTCAAGTCATCAACTTGATTCTCTAGTTCGGAATTAGAATTACAACCAGCTAGAAATATTGCAAAAAAGGATAAAGAAAGGATTTTAAATATTTTTGTCATTATTGTTTCCCCATTATATTTTAATCATTCAATTTGATGATTTTAATTTGATTATGTTTCTCTGAAGACTATTCTTCCTCATCTTTCCGGAAATGTGAGCAGTGATGACATGCCCATTTTCTAATTCAACACGGAAGACAGTATTGGGTAGTGTTTCCTTAACTACTCCATTCATTTGTATTGCTTCTTCTTTTGCCATAAATACTATTTTACTTGATATAACTAGCTTTGTTCCAAGAATTTCTCTGCGTCTAATGCAGCCATGCAACCACTTCCCGCAGAAGTCACAGCTTGTCTGTATACGGGATCAGCAACATCTCCAGCTGCAAACACCCCTTCTATACTTGTTTGAGTGGCAAATCGACCATTGGAATCATCTAGAATTATGTAATTAGATTCATCTAATTTTAAATTATCACCAAAGAAAGACGTATTTGGATCATGACCAATGGCTATAAAGACACCTTGAACATCCATTTGAGTTTTGTTTGATGGATCATTGACATCTGAACAAATAATGCCATTTACTCCAGCTTCATCTCCCAGTACTTCATCCAAAACATGGTTCCATAGAATTTTTATATTTCCTTTGTTATCTGTTTTTTCAAAAAGTTTATCTTGAAGCATTTTTTCTGCTCTGAGTTCATCTCTTCTATGTATCAGCGTCACATTCTTTGCAATATTGGATAAATAAATAGCTTCCTCAACTGCAACATTTCCACCACCAACGACTATTACATCCTGATCTTTATAGAAAAAACCATCGCAAGTAGCACAAGCAGATACACCCTTGCCCTTAAATTCTTCCTCTGACTCTAAGCCTAAGTATCTGGCTGTTGATCCTGTTGCGATGATCAATGCATCCGTTGTATATTTTGCATTTCCTCCATTCAGGACAAAGGGCCTCGATCCAAGCTCTGCGCTTTCTATATGATCATATATAATTTCGGTATCAAATCTCTTTGCATGTTCCAGCATCCGATCCATTAGCGCAGGGCCCAACAAGCCCTCAGGATCGCCAGGCCAATTCTCAACATCCGTCGTAGTCATGAGTTGTCCACCCGGTTCAGACCCAGTGATTATGACTGGTTTAAGATTTGCACGAGCCGCATAAACAGCAGCAGAATAGCCTGCTGGCCCAGAGCCAAGTATGATTAGTTTATGATGTATTGATTCGGTCATTTCAAAAGTCTGTTGTTAGATTTTCTATAAAGAATCATAATAATGCAATCACGAATAATTTATTCTTAAATAATTACTCATTAAGCAATTAATATAAGAGAGGAAAGTCATCAAGAAAAAAGATCTTAAATCCTTCATGACATCATTCTCAATTCTAAGGGAATCCATTTTTATTGTTCTGCTCGGATTAGCCTCAATCAGTTTTATCTCTCTCTTGAGCTATGACTTAAGTGATCCTGGATTCAATACCACAGGCACCAATGATTTAGTCAATAACTATATTGGAGTGTTTGGAGCATATTTTTCCAGTTTCCTTTTTTCATTTTTTGGTTTAGCAAGTTATTTTCTACCACTGCTTTTTCTGTCAGCTGGAATCACCTTGATCAAAGATGCAGTGAGTAAGATTGATAGGACGTTAATAGCGATTAGAGTCGTATCTTTTTTGGTTCTGCTTCTTTCATCATCAACGCTTTTTTCCATTCATATTGGAATCGATACTCTTCCTGAAGGCTCAGGAGGAATTTCAGGCTTGCTGGTGTCTGCATGGTTTATTGAAAATCTGGGATTGACCGGAAGCACCGTAATCTTAATTGCAATGATTCTTTCATTTTTGCCACTGATGATTGGATTTTCATGGTTGAGACTTGCTGATTTCATTGGAGTGCATTTACTTTTATTAATTAATAAAATGATTGATCTCTTCTCTGAATTACTTTCTAAGATTCAAGAAAAAGATCGAGGAAAGCAAAAAGGTCACAGAACAGAGACAGGTAAAAATGTTTGATTCATCTTCTGAATCCATCATTCCAGATCTCAACCTTTTAGATAAAGCACCGGCTCAACAGCAAGGTGTATCGAAAGAATCATTAGAAGCGCTCTCAAGCCTGCTTGAACTTAAACTCAAGGACTTTGGAATCATTGCAACTGTTGAAGAGGTTCTACCAGGCCCAATAGTGACGAGATTTGAGATCAGTCCAGCCCCAGGTGTAAAAGTCAGTCAAATCAGTAATCTCTCAAAGGATTTGGCCAGATCATTATCGGTCTCAAGCGTAAGAGTTGTTGAAGTAATAGAGGGCAAATCATTCGTTGGTATTGAGATTCCAAATGAGAAAAGAGATCTGGTTACTTTGGGAGAAATTCTAAGATCAAAAACCTTTGAGGAGTTCTCATCTCCACTAACGATTGCCCTTGGAAAAGACATTGCTGGAAACCCAATAGTTGCTGATTTGCAAAAAATGCCTCATTTATTGATAGCCGGAACGACAGGTTCTGGAAAATCAGTCGGCATCAACGCAATGATCATTAGTCTGTTATATAAGTCTACTCCAAAAGATGTTCGAATGATTCTGATCGATCCAAAGATGCTTGAATTATCAGTATATGGAGGTATACCACACCTTCTATGCCCAGTCGTAACTGATATGAAAGAGGCCGCCAATGCTTTGAGATGGTGTGT
>LUMG01000661.1_pt1 | contig 11641 bp, 12 predicted proteins | sample 729691 | NCBI WGS metagenome assembly LUMG01 (sample SAMN03860269, study PRJNA289734) | marine metagenome | biome: seawater column; feature: ocean; material: water; isolation source: Red Sea water column Station 34 - depth 50m | place: Saudi Arabia: Red Sea | collected 2011-10-15 | depth 50 m
CGTGAATACAGGCTCCGAAATATGGAACAAGTAAAAACTCGGTGGTTAGCTCTGCCGTACCTTCTAGCGGCACAACAAATCCCGGGATTTTCACCCGTTTACCATCAAAGGTATCGACAGTCGGCGCGTCAGGCTGAAGCTGACTCATCTCACCATTGTGCTGAACAGCAGGCGGCGCGAGTTCGTTAAAGCCTTCAGGCACTAGGTCTTCCCAGTATACTTCAATGGGAGTCTCATCTGCCAAAGAGTTGAAGGACACAACCATCATTAGTACAGCAAATAATGAGGTTACGGTTTGTTTCAGGTTGTACATACTGGTCTCTTTCAGGTATCTGTTAAGCTTTCTGTTGTGGTGCCTAGTTTTAGTTATCCATCTTCACTTTTAGACCACATACAAAAAGGGCTGGTATTACACCAGCCCTTTGTATCATCAATTTTAAGCAGCGTGAATTATTCTGCTTCGAAACGCGCGATGCTTGCGGTAATTTCTTCTTTTGCAGCGGCAGCGTCTGCCCAACCGTCAATCTTCACCCATTTGCCTTCTTCAAGATCTTTATAGTGCTCGAAGAAATGCTCAATTTGCTTAAGAAGAAGCGGAGGTACGTCTGCAATTTCTTTAACGTCACGGTAAATAGTAGAAAGCTTGTCTACAGGTACCGCTAGTACTTTTGCATCTTTACCAGACTCGTCGGTCATGTTTAGTACGCCAACTGGACGACACTTAATTACAGAACCCGCAAGTAGTGGGAACGGTGTCATTACTAGAACGTCAACTGGGTCACCGTCTTCTGACAATGTGTTGTTAACGTAACCGTAGTTAGTTGGGTAGTGCATGCAAGTTGCCATGAAACGGTCAACAAATAGTGCACCTGTGTCTTTGTCTACTTCGTACTTCACCGGGTCAGCGTGTGCTGGAATTTCGATGATCACATTCACTTCGTCTGGTACATTTTTACCAGCAGAAATAGCACTCAAGCTCATTCTTTGGTCCTTTCAATGATGTATAAGAAATTTTGGGTTAAGTATACGGTGAGAGCAGCAAAATAAAAACGCTTTACGACCCATGTCGTACTAATCTCTTTATTTTTCGTTAAATTTTGCTGCTTTTTAAAAACCAAATGGCCCATCAGGGCCATTTTTTCGCTATTTCGCGTTGTCGTTGTAGCTTAAGCACATATCAACTTCGTCTTTAGAGCCGATAATGCACGGTACACGTTGGTGAATTTCTTCAGGCATCACCTCTAGAATTCGGCCCGTGCCCGTTTCCGCTTTACCACCAGCCTGTTCCATCAGAAACGCCATTGGGTTGGCTTCGTAAAGCAAACGCAATTTACCTGGCTTTGACGGGTCTCTGTTGTCGAATGGGTACATGAAGATACCACCACGACAAAGCAAACGATGAATATCACCCACCATTGCCGCTACCCAACGCATATTAAAGTTTTTGCCTCGAGGACCATCTTTACCTGCAAGAAGATCGGCAATGTATGCCTGCATTGCCGGTTCCCAGTGACGTTGATTCGACGCATTAATCGAAAACTCTGAGGTTTGCTCTGGCACTTGAATATTCGGGTGGGTAAGCAGGAAACCACCGTGGGTTTTATCAAGAGTATAAATATGCGTGCCGCGACCTGTGGTCAACGCTAGCATTGTAGACGGGCCATATAGTACATATCCCGCTGCAACCATCTGTGTACCAGGCTGCAAGAAAGCTGACGGATCGTCTGGCTCCATCCACTGAGGCGCATGAGCAATTGAGAATATAGTACCGATTAAACTGTTAATTTCAGTGTTTGACGAGCCATCAAGTGGGTCGAAGCTCACTAAGTATTTACCTTCTGGATTGCATGGAACTACGTCGTCTTCTTCTTCAGACGAAATGGCTTTAACGTAGCCAGATTCCCTTAGCGTGTCTTTTAAAATGTGGTTAGAGATAACGTCGAGCTTTTTCTGTGTTTCGCCCTGTACGTTTTCTGAAAGGGTTGAACCGAGCACGCCAGCAAGGGAATTTAAACGTTTCATTGAATGTAAGCCTTTTTTTCGTGTGTAGGGTGTTGCGCTTGCAGTCGCTCAGCTTTCCTTACCGGCGTTTGTCTGAAGCACACACAGGTTTTAAACCTGTGGTTAGATTGTAACCGTGTTCTTGGGTAAGTGGAACACGCCCGTAAAATGTCATACACACACCATACCAGTTTGCCCATACTGGATTCTTCGGGGTTTCGCGTATTACAACGGCTTAGCGCATTTATTGAATGATTAAAATTGAATTATCTATAGGCCACAGGGTTCTGATACAGTACCCCAATAACATGATAATTCATTGAGAATGCGCTATGCATGTACATATTTTAGGCATTTGTGGAAGTTTTATGGGTGGCATAGCTGCCATTGCCAAATCACTTGGCCACAAAGTAACAGGGTCTGATAAAAACGTTTATCCCCCTATGAGCACCCAGCTTGAGGCGTTAGGTATCGAGCTGACCGAAGGTTATTGCGAAAGTCAGTTTGACCCAGTACCAGACATGGTGGTGATTGGTAACGCTATGTCGCGCGGTAACCCCGCCGTCGAATACGTGTTAAATAGAAATCTTCCTTATACCAGTGGCCCACAATGGTTGCTTGATAACTTACTTAAAGATCGTTGGGTAATTGGGTTATCAGGTACCCACGGTAAAACAACCACCAGCAGTATGGTCGCGTGGATTTTAGAACACGCTGGTCTTAACCCTGGTTATTTGATTGGCGGCGTTCCGGAGAACTTTGGCGTATCGGCTCGCGTGGGTGAAAGCCCCTTTTTCGTCATTGAAGCTGACGAATACGACAGCGCATTCTTCGATAAACGTTCTAAGTTCGTACACTATCGTCCAAAAACTTTGGTTATTAACAACCTTGAGTTTGACCATGCGGATATTTTTGCTGACCTTGGGGCTATTCAAACCCAATTTCACCATAACGGCGTTATTGCCGGAACCGTAACATGGTCGCTTTTGGGTCAACACAATGTAGATAACGCCTTAATGGCCATAGCTGCAGCCCATCACGCCGGTGTTACCTTACCTGACGCCATAGAAGCTTTATCATTTTTTAAGAATGTTAAGCGCCGTATGGAAGTAAAAGGTGAAGTAAACAACATCACCCTTTATGACGACTTTGCACACCACCCTACCGCAATTGCAACTACACTAGATGGACTGCGCAAAAAAGTAGGTAATGCACGTATTCTGGCTGTGCTAGAACCGCGCTCAAACACGATGAGAATGGGCGTACACAAAGATACGCTAGCCAATTCTTGGCAGAAAGCCGATGAGGTATACCTTTATGAACCTGAAGGCATGGACTGGTCGTTAGTCGATTCAGTTGCGCACAGCAATGCACCTACGCACTGCTTCAGAGATGTAGAGAAGATCGTTCAAGGCGTATGCAACGTAGCACAACCGGGCGACCATATTCTTGTAATGAGTAACGGCGGTTTTGAAGGTATTCATGGCCGAATACTCGACGCTCTGAAAATGAAGTCCAAACTGTAAAAAAGACAGAATAATACGACGTGTTACCCGATAGACAAGCGCGATGCTTGTCATCTACAGAGGCTATACAATGAAACATGACAAGCAAGTCACACTTGCTATCACAGGCGCATCTGGCGCGCCTTATGCACTTACATTATTGAAATCGCTAGTTAACGCCGATTACCAGGTGTATGTCTTAATCTCTTCCGCTGCCAAAGTGGTGTTTGCCACCGAAGAGAATGTGAAGATACCAGGGCGCCCCGAAGACGCAGCCGCGTTTTTTACCGAGCATTGCAATGCGAAGCCTGACCAAATTAAAGTATTTGGTAAAGAAGAATGGTTTTCACCGGTAGCATCTGGCTCAGCAGCCCCTGCGAAAATGGTGGTTTGCCCGTGTTCAACAGGCACCCTATCGGCTATAAGTATTGGCGCTAGCGACAACCTTATTGAGCGTGCAGCTGATGTTGTTCTAAAAGAACGAGGACAACTTATTTTAGTCCCACGTGAAATGCCGCTTTCTTCTATTCATTTAGAAAATATGCTCAAGCTTTCGCAAATGGGTGCTACCATTATGCCCGCAGCGCCAGGTTTTTATCACAATCCAAAAACTATCGATGACCTGGTAGATTTTGTGGTGGCGCGCATACTAGATCACCTAGGTATTGAGCAGTCTCTTGTCGCAAGATGGGGCTACCAGTCTTCCAAACATTCTGAGGATTAACCATGTTCGCCTTTGCAAACAGGATTTGCGCAGTTGCGCTGAGCACGCTATTTACATTGTGCATTTCATCACCCGCTTTCGGCTGGGGACAAACCGGCCACCGAGTGACTGGCGCTATTGCCGAGCAGTATCTAAGCCCACTTTCTCAGGCGGCGCTTATGGAATTACTGCCTCATGGTTCACTAGCTGAAGCCTCGACCCATGCTGACGAAATGCGTTCTGACCCCAGCGAATTTTGGCAGAAAACAGCTAGTCCTTGGCACTATGTGTCTGTGCCTGCGGGTAAAACCTATGAAGAAGTGGGTGCCCCCAAACAAGGTGATGCGGTTACCGCGTTAAAGCAGTTTACTGAAACCTTGAAAAGCGACACGGCCACCATTGATGAAAAGCGCCTGGCACTTCAGTTTATTGTGCATATTATTGGCGATCTCCATCAACCACTTCATGCCGGAAATGGTACTGATCGTGGCGGTAACGATGTAAAAGTGCGCTTCTTCTGGCAAGACTCTAACCTACACCGCGTGTGGGACTCGCAAATGCTAGATCAGCGCGATCTGTCTTATTCAGAGTGGACGTCTTGGTTAACGCAAGCCATTACTGCTAAAGATATTCGCAGTTGGGCAACCACTGACCCTATGGTGTGGATTGAAGAAAGCACCGCTATTCGCGATACCATTTATCCTGATGACGCAAACAACATGAGCTATGACTACTTATACAACCACCTGCCTACTGCTAAAAAGCGTTTGCAGATGGCGGGAATTCGCATTGCCTTGTATTTGAATAGCGTGTTCGAAGAAGCGAATAAATAGCTTCACACCCGGTGTGTCAGCGCTGAGCGCACTTAAATCGTTTTAAACGCAAATAGAAATACAAACGGAGGCACAAAGCCTCCGTTTTTCTGTTTCTTTGTTTTCAAAGCAGTTAGCGTCTGCTTGCCGATGATTTAGTCTAAATCTAACGGCTCAGGTGAAAGAATAACGCCTGTGCTATCGGCGTATAGATGATCTTCTGGTAAAAACGTAACGCCACCAAAATTAACCGGCACGTCTACCTCACCAATACTTTCACACTCAGCATTTACTGGAATGGCGGCCACTGCCAACACTCCGATATCTAATTCGGCAAGGCTATCTACCTCTCGTACGCTGCCGTAAATCACAACCCCTTCCCAATCGTTATCGATTGCAATTTGAGCAGAGGATGCATCAAACAGTGCACGACGGCTAGAGCCACCGCCATCAATAAGCAGAACTTTCCCTGCGCCAGGTTGCGCAAGTACGCGGTCTATTAGACCCCTGTCTTCAAAGCATTTAATCGTGGTTATTTCACCACCGAAAGAATACCGGCCACCAAAGCTCGCGAAAATTGGATCTACCACGTCTACGCTATCAGCAAATAAATCGCATAATTCAGATGTGTTGTATTCCATCGTTCTGCCTTACTAAAATTGAGAAGACTAAAATTAAGTGAAAAATAAAGCGCTGTTTACGCTTCTAAATCTAGCATAGCATTAAATGTGGTAATGCAAACGTTTGATTTCACGCCTTTCGTCGAATTTTTTACTTTTTTAGACCCTACAGACTTTGCCCTCATCTTTCTCACATGAGCACATATTTTGCTTAGTTTTTATCTTTTACAGCCATTCCCATTATCTGTCTGCCAAGGCAAACGAAAAAACGACACACGCTGTCAAAAAAGTTTCTTTTTTTCGTCACCCACTGGTCACAGATGAACTTTAGCCTGTGCAGTAATTAACCGATAGGGGACAAGGCGATGTTGATGAAATCCTTGACCAAATACGATACTGACTTGTTTTATCGCCTGTACAAACTGACGCAAAAAAGAGACTGCCGTAGCATTATTTGGCTATCGAAAACTGGCGACGGATACTTATACCTGGTTATCGGTGCACTGCTTTGGGCATTTGAACCCGAACACGGCGAGCTTTTCCTCTACACAGCGCTGATGGCTTATGCGTTGGAATTACCCATATATGTGCTGCTTAAGAAAATGTTCAAGCGCCCTCGCCCTTGCGATTTTCTAATGAATTTAACAGCACATGTCACACCTTCAGATAAATTTTCACTTCCTTCTGGCCACACTGCGGCAGCTACATTAATGGCGAGCATCGTGGCCCATTATTATCCTTCGTTCGCGGTATTAGCTTACAGTTGGGCCGCTTTAATTGGTCTTTCACGTGTGCTGTTGGGCGTACATTATCCATCAGACGTGATCGCTGGCACGCTTCTAGGCGTTACTATAGCAACATTGAGTATTTCTATTCTGGGGTAGCATGAGATTATTGTATGGTGTGCAAGGCACCGGCAACGGCCATATCGCCCGAGCTAGAATAATGGCGGCAGCGCTTGCTGAGCGTGACGACGTCAGCGTTGATTTCGTATTTACAGGTCGCCCGCCTGAAAAGTATTTCGACATGGAAATATTCGGAGATTACCGAACCTTTACCGGCCTGAGTTTTATGACAAAAGGGGGGCGAATTGATAAATGGGAAACTGTTAAAAACGCAAACGTGAGCCAGTTTATAAAAGACGTGAAAGCGTTTGATACCCGCAATTACGATTTGCTTGTTAATGACTTTGAGCCTATTACTGCATGGGCTGCCAAACAACAAGGCCTGCCCTCTATATCTATTAGTCACCAAGCCGCGTTTGCCTACGATGTACCTAAAAGTGGCGCTACTATTTTCGATACGCTACTAATGAAAATTTTCGCACCTACCGAGCTTAAATTAGGTGTGCATTGGTATCACTTTAATCAACCTATCATTCCGCCATTTGTTGCAGAAAAACCGGAATTATCTTCAAGCAACAGCCATGTTTTGGTTTATTTGCCTTTTGAAGATATCGAAGACATTCAACAAATGCTTGAGCCGCTCAGCGACCAGGTATTTAAGTGTTTCCATCCCAACATTGTAGAAGCCACAGAAGCTGGACATATTCAATGGCACCCAACCTCTAAAAAGCACTTTCAAAAAGCGTTGCAGCATGCCAGCGGCGTAATAGCAAACGGCGGGTTTGAACTTTCAAGTGAAGCGCTACAGTTAGGTAAGAAGCTACTGATTAAGCCTCTGCATGGCCAATTTGAGCAGTTATCGAATGCGCTCACGCTAAACCAACTCGACTTGTGTCAAACCCTGTTTCAACTCGACACTGACATAGTTGAGGAGTGGCTTGAAGCCCCTGATAACGAAGCTATTTCCTTTCCAGACAATCCAAATATCCTTATAGATTGGCTTAAAAATAAAGACTTTTCCGACACCCAAACCCTATGTATTGGCTCTTGCAATTTAACACCGCAATGCGATGATAGCGGCATTTGTCGTATTCTTCGCGGGATTTTTCGTGCTTAAAAAGTCAGTTGTTTTCTTGCTAACACTCACAGCATTATGTGGCTGTGGTTACAAAGGGGCGCTCTATATTCCTGAGGCGCCTGCACAAAACACGTCTGCTGAACCAGCGTCTTCTGAAAATGCAGAAACCGGCGCTGACTCTGACACCAATAACACTTCACCCGCAACTACTTCTGGAGAGCTGAACTAGTGGATTATTTCGCCTACAGCCAAGGTCAGCTGCATGCTGAACAAGTGGCTGTTTCTGATATTGCAGCCCAGCATGGAACGCCGGTTTACATCTATTCACGTGCAACATTAGAGCGTCACTGGCACGCGTTTAATGATGCTATTGGTGAGCATCCTCATCTTGTTTGTTATGCGGTAAAAGCGAATTCAAACATTGGTGTATTAAGCGTTCTTGCTAAACTTGGCTCAGGCTTTGATATTGTTTCAGCAGGCGAATTAGCTCGCGTAATCGAAGCCGGTGGCGATACAAGTAAGGTTGTATTTTCGGGCGTAGGTAAAAAGCACGACGAAATCCGTTTCGCCTTAGAACAAGGCATTATGTGTTTCAATGTAGAATCAGAGCCTGAACTTCACCGCATTAACCAGGTTGCTGGCGAAATGGGCGTAAAAGCCCCTATTTCACTGCGCATAAACCCGGATGTAGATGCCAAAACTCACCCTTATATTTCTACGGGTTTGAAGGCGAACAAATTCGGTATTGCCCGTGAACGTGCACTGGCCACCTATGAATTAGCCGCATCGCTACCTCATTTAAATGTAGTTGGTATGGACTGCCATATCGGCTCACAGCTCACTGAAATTGGCCCATTTGTAGATGCGCTTGAGCGCCTGCTTCTGCTTATTGATGAATTAGCCGAGCGCAACATTATCATTGAGCATTTAGATGTGGGCGGTGGTCTTGGCGTTACTTATAATAACGAGCAGCCACCTCACCCTAAAGCCTATGCACAAGCTATGGCTGAAAAGATGGTAGGTCGTGAAAACCTGAAGCTAATTCTTGAGCCAGGTCGCGCCATTGCAGCCAACGCAGGTATTTTGGTGACCGAAGTTGAATTCATCAAAGAAGGTGAAGAAAAGAGCTTCGCGATTGTCGACGCTGCCATGAACGATTTGTTGCGTCCTGCGCTTTACTCAGCCTGGCAAAAAATAATTCCTGTAAAAGAGGAAGGTACGGCAACACCACGTATTTATGATGTTGTAGGGCCGGTTTGCGAGACTGGCGACTTTATAGGTAAAGATCGCGAATTAGCTATTGAACCCACTGACTTACTTGCGGTTCGCAGCGCTGGTGCCTATGGTTTCGTTATGGCGTCGAATTACAATAGCCGCTGTCGTCCTGCTGAAATTATGGTAGACGGCGACAAAGCAATTGTTGTTCGCGAGCGAGAAAAACAAAAAGATCTCTGGCAAGGTGAGTATAAACTTCCGTAAACTAGAGACAAACTAACAAGATAGATGCGCGTTTAATGCAGGTTCAATTTTCTAAAATGCATGGTTTGGGTAACGACTTCATGGTTATTGATAACGTTACTCAAAACGTCTTTTTCTCTAAAGAAAAAATTCAGCAACTGGCTAACCGAAACTTCGGCATTGGCTTCGACCAGCTGTTGATGGTGGAACCGCCTTACGATCCCGAGCAAGATTTTCACTACCGTATCTTCAATGCTGATGGTTCGGAAGTGGAACAATGTGGCAATGGCGCGCGCTGCTTTGCACGTTTTGTTAAGCAGAAAGGCCTCATTAACCGCAACAAAATTGTTGTAAGCACCAAGGCTGGAAAAATGGTGCTTTATCTTGAGAAAGATGGTCAGGTTACCGTAAACATGGGTAAACCTGAGTTTGAACCTGCGAACATTCCCCTTAAAGCCAATAAGCAAGAAAATACCTATATTTTGCGTGTCGGCGAAAGCACTTTATTTATTGGGTCAGCATCGATGGGTAACCCACACTGCGTAATGGAAGTAGACGATGTTGATACTGCTAACGTTGCTGAAATTGGTCCGCTTGTTGAAAAACACGAGCGATTCCCTGAGGGTGTAAACGTAGGTTTTATGCAAATTATCAATGAGTCACACATTAAACTTCGCGTATTTGAGCGTGGCTCGGGTGAGACATTGGCATGTGGTAGCGGTGCTTGTGCCGCAGTTGCAATTGGCCAAATTCAGGGTAAATTAGGAAAAGACGTGCGGGTAGACTTACCCGGAGGCACTTTACGTATACGCTGGCCTGGCCCAGATAACGTGTTAAAAATGACAGGGCCTGCCGAACACGTATATGACGGACATATAAATCTATGAGCGAATTATCAGGGCAGTCTAACGCTACGCAATTGATTGAGCCATTTAACGACACGACGGAATTGTCGAGTGCTGATGTGCGCGCGTTCTTGTTACAAAACCCTGAGTTCTTTGCCGAGCACGCCGACCTTCTTGAAAAAATTAATCAGCTTAGAAAGAAGGTTCGCCAGCTTAATTTCAAACTTAATCAACTCGTTACCATTGCTAAGCAAAATGAGAAGATTTATCGCGTTTACACCGATTTAAACGTGCAGCTTTTACGCTGTGAAAGTGTTGCTGAAGTACAGTTCACGTTAGAAGATGTGCTGCAAGAGCGATTGCAGCTGTCGTCAGCGGTTATCAAGAGCTTTAAAGGCCCGCATGCTATTCCAGAGCTGCAGCGACGCTTGTTTACGGAAAAACGCTTTAAGAATACTAACTTCTTCTTTGGCCGTTTATCTCAACACGAACGTCAGCTTCTTTTCGGCGAAAGCCCTGCAGAATCTGTAGCGCTAATGCTGCTTGGTGACAACCGTGAACTCGGGATTTTAGGCATTAGCAGCAGCGACGCCAGCCACTTCACGCCAGATATGGATACTCTCTTGCTTCAACAGCTTCAGCAAGTACTCAATATCATCTTGCCTGAAATGATGGGATATTAGGTGTAGTGTCTACGGACGCCTTGATAAGCGAACCCTGCCAGCAATGGCTAGATAAGTTTCTGCTTCACCTTCAGGTGGAGCGTGGGCTATCTCTTCACACCATCAAAAACTACCAGCGCCAGCTTACCGAAGTTGCAAAGTTACTTGGCCTTTACGAATGGTCAGGGCTTACGCCTAGCGATATAAAGCGGGTCATGGGCGATGCCAAAATGTCGGGACACAGTCCGCGCAGTATTGCATTACGGCTGTCTGCACTTAGAACTTTCTGCCAATACCTGATTGACCACCAGCAGCTGTTCAGTAACCCCGTTGAAGGTATACAAGCCCCAAAACAAGGTAAGCCTTTGCCAAAACAGTTGAGCGTGGACGAAATGCAGCAGCTACTTAATGCCACACCTCAAAGCAGTGACGATGATGAAGGCATGCAGTTACGCGATATCGCCATGTTTGAGCTAATGTATGGCTGCGGTCTTCGATTAAGCGAACTGACTGGGCTTAACTTGGCAGACTGTTTAAAGGACGGCACAGTAAAAGTGATGGGTAAAGGCAGTAAACAGCGAATACTGCCTTTAGGTCGACACGCACAAAAAGCATTAAACGCATGGTTAAAAGTGCGTCCAGCCTATGCGTCGCCGTATGAAAGTGCGGTATTTGTAAGTAAGCGCAAAACCCGCATATCTAACAGGCAGGTTGCCAATCGCCTCGATAAAATGGCAAAAGAACAGTCGCTTTCACAAAAAGTAAGCCCTCACAAACTGCGCCATTCCTTTGCTACGCACGTATTAGAGTCCAGCGGTGATTTACGTGCGGTTCAAGAATTGTTAGGCCATGCTAACTTGTCAACGACACAGGTTTATACTCACCTGGATTTTCAGCATCTCGCCAAAGTGTATGATGCAGCGCACCCTCGCGCACACAAAAAATAACCCCGATAAAAGGTTTTACCATGCAGTTTTTCAGGTCTATCAATAAAGTCGCGGCTATGACCTTCGACCTTGATGACACCCTATACAATAACGAGCCTATTATTCGACGGGCGGAACAAGCACTTCAGGCTCATATTGCAGAACATCATCGCGACGCCGCTAAAT
>LUMG01000559.1_pt1 | contig 11627 bp, 15 predicted proteins | sample 729691 | NCBI WGS metagenome assembly LUMG01 (sample SAMN03860269, study PRJNA289734) | marine metagenome | biome: seawater column; feature: ocean; material: water; isolation source: Red Sea water column Station 34 - depth 50m | place: Saudi Arabia: Red Sea | collected 2011-10-15 | depth 50 m
TGTGCAACTTTATCTTGGCATACAATGGTTTCTGCTTTTGATGAAAAAACAGAGGAAGTAAAAACGGAAAATTAAATTATGTCAAAAAAAGAACAGATAATTGAAGAAATAAGAAAAATTTATGACCCTGAGTTACCTGTAAATATCTACGAATTAGGTTTGATTTATGATATTAAGGTTGAGGACGATAAGTTTGCTAAAATTAAAATGACTTTGACTACACCAAATTGCCCAGTAGCTGAAAGTTTACCTAAAGAAGTAAAAGATGGTGCAATGCAAGTTGAAGGTATAGAGGATGTTGATCTTGAGTTAGTTTGGGATCCACCGTGGAATAAAGATATGATGTCAGAAGCAGCAAAATTGGAATTGAATTTATAATGAACCCTATAATTAAATTAAGTGATAACGCAGCATTACGAATAAAAGAGATAATGTCTAATGCTGAAAAAGATTCTATCGGAGTTAGAGTATCAGTTAAATCAGGTGGTTGTGCAGGGATGTCTTATGTAATGGAGTATACAAAAGAGTTAAATCCTAACGATGAAGTTATTGAGGATAAGGGTGTGAAAGTATTTGTTGATTCAGCTGCTATTATGTATCTGCTTGGCACTGAAATGGATTACAAAAAGGAGGAATTGTCCTCATCATTTGTGTTCAATAATCCCAATGAAACTGAGCGTTGTGGCTGCGGAGAGTCCTTTAAAATATCATAAGTTGTATTATCCCACTAATTGCATATCTGTATTGCATTATATGCATATCTAGTATATAGATTCTTTATGAACAAATTTGAGTTTAAAAATCTTGTTAAAAACTTAAAAGACTCTTTAAAGGAAAAAACATTCTTTAAAGAACTACGTAAAGAAGTGGAAACCGGTGCTAACGGAACACAAGATTACGTAGTCAAAAAAGGTGTTAACAAAGATACAATTGCAACAACTAGACAGTAATTAAGTTTATTAGCTACTGTAATACATCTCAAACTCTACAGGATGAGGTGCATGTTCAAATTTGTGTATTTCTTCAAACTTTAGAGCAATGTAAGCATCAATCTGATCATCAGTAAAGACACCGCCTTGAGTTAAAAACTCTCTGTCTTTATCTAAACTTTCCATTGCTTCTCTTAAAGAACCACAAACTGTTGGGATAGCTTTAACTTCTTCAGGTGGTAATTCATATAAATCTTTATCAAAAGACTCACCTGGATGAATTTTATTTTTAATTCCATCAATTCCAGCCATTAACATAGCTGCGAAAGTTAAATACGGGTTTCCTGCAGCATCTGGGAATCTAATCTCACATCTTGCACCTTTTTTACTTAATGTGATCGGTATTCTACAAGAAGCAGATCTATTTCTTGCTGAATATGCAAGAAGAACTGGAGCTTCAAAACCTGGAATTAATCTTTTGTAACTGTTTGTTGTAGAGTTAGCAAAAGCATTAATTGCTTTAGCGTGTTTTAGAATTCCACCAATATAATGTAATGCAGTTTCACTTAATCCAGAATACGCATCACCTGAAAATACTGGGGTATCACCTTTCCAAATAGATTGATGGATGTGCATTCCTGAACCATTATCACCGGCAACTGGCTTTGGCATAAATGTTGCAGTTTTTCCAAATGAATGTGTAACCATTTGCACAACATATTTGTATAACTGAACGTTATCTGCTTGATTAACTAAAGTTCCAAAATACATTCCAAGTTCATGCTGACTAGGAGCGTTTTTCAACTTTAATACCAACTTCTTTCAAATTTTTAAGATACTCACCACGCATGTCTTGTTCACTATCAACTGGTGGTACTGGGAAATATCCTCCTTTAATTTGAGGTCTATGACCCATATTTCCATTTTCATATTCTTTACCTGAATTGTAAGGACCTTCTTTACTATCTAATTTAAATCCACACTCATTCATATCATTTTTGATTCTTACATCGTCAAAAACAAAAAATTCTGGCTCAGGTCCAAAAAAAGCTTTATCACCTATACCTGAAGCTTTTAAATATTCTTCAGCTTTTTTAGCAACACCTCTTGGATCTCTTTCATAAGGATCTTTTTTAATTGCATCTAGAATGTCACAAAACAAAACTACAGTATTATGAGACGTAAAAGGATCCATGAACATTCTTGCAGTATCAGGTTTTAAAATCATGTCAGACTCATTAATTGCTTTCCAACCAGCAATAGACGAACCGTCAAAAAAGACACCTTCATTCAACATACCTTCATCAACTATTGAAGCATCCATTGTTAAGTGTTGAAGTTTTCCTCTTGGATCAGTGAATCTTAGATCCACAAATTCTGCTTCTTTTTCTTTGATAAATTTTAATACGTTTGCTGCACTCATTTTGTCTCCTATGTAATTTTGTTTGGCCTAATTAGCAAAAAAATACTTAAAAATATTGCTTATTTAATAAATAACACCTATGCAATTTTCACATAAGTAGTGTAATTAGTCACTAAAATAATAAATATATTTAACTTGTGAATTCAATATTAAATAAAGAGCCAGTTTTAAGAGCAGAAAAATCGCTAAAACAATTTAACCCAGATCTTAAAGTGATTGTTTTAGAGCAAACTGCCAGAACAGCTAACGATGCAGCTACAGCTTTAGGTTGCAAAGTAGGAGCCATTGTCAAAAGCTTACTTTTTAAAGCAGGGGATAGTTATGTTTTATGTTTAGTTTCTGGAGATAAAAGGTGTTCATTAAATAAATTAAAAAAAATTTTAGATCAAAAAGATGTTTCAATGGCGAACCCAGAAGATGTTAAAAAAATTACTGGATATACAATTGGTGGAGTATCTCCAACAGGACATTTAACAAAAATAAAAATTTTTATTGATGAAACTTTAAATAGATTTTCTTCTATTTTTGCAGCCGCAGGTCATCCTAATGCAGTATTCGAAATAAATTTTGAAAATTTAATTGCCTTAACCTCTGGTGAGATAAACGAAATAACAGAATGAGAAAACCACAATTAGTTGATTATTTGTTGTTGACATTGTTGTCATTAATATGGGCGTCTGCTTTTTTTAATATAAAGATTGCCACATATTCATTTGGACCTATTACAATAGGTTTTTTAAGATCTTTTTTAGGAGCTATACCAGTTTTAATTTTATGTTTTTATAAAAATATAAAAATTGAAGCATTCTCAAAAGACTGGAAGTGGTTTGCAATCATTGGATTGGTAAATTTAGTTATTCCATTCATACTAATATCTTATGGAGTGAATTTTGTTCAAAGTAACTTAGCAGCTATCTTGATGTCCACAACACCATTAAGCTCAACAGTTCTAGCTCACTTTTTTTTAAAAGGAGAAAAATTTAACTTATTAAAAACAATTGGATTATTAATAGGATTTTCAGGAATAGTATTTTTGTTTTCAGATAACTTTTTAATTAATGAAAATAACTTTGTTGCTGCACTTTTAATTCTACTTGGATCAACTTGCTATGTAATTGGAGGAGTAATAACCTTAAAAATAAGCAATAAAGAAAATGAAAATGTTACAGGTTCAATTTTAATTTGGTCAACAATTATACTTCTTCCATTTACTTTAATTTTTGAAAAACCTTGGATGTTAAATCCTTCAACAGACTCTATTATATCGGTAATATATTTAGGAATTTTTCCTACCGGGATAGCATGGTTATTGAGATTCAGAATTTTAAAAACAAATGGTCTCATATTTCATTCACAGGTTTCATATATCATTCCAATATTTGGAATTATTTTAGGATACATATTTCTCAATGAAATAATTACCTCAAAAATTATAGTTGCATTAATTGCTGTATTTATTGGAATATATTTAGCAAGAAAAGCAGATTATAAAAACGTTACTTAAGCTTTGCCATTGCTTTTATGTGAGCAGGACCAGTTTCACAACAACCTCCAATAATTGTTGCTCCATTTTCTTTAAATTTTTTTGCAATTTCATGAAACTTATCTGGTGTAAGATCATGTCTTTTTCCTAAAAACTCATTTGGATTTCCCTTAGTTTTTAAATAATTAGCTGTGTATCCGTTTTTTGGTTTAGTGGTCATAAATCCATTTAATTTAAATCCAAATGGTACGTTTAATTTTTTGATTTCCTCAAGATTGTGCTCATAATTTTCAGGTGAAACACAAGACAACATAACGCCTAAAAGATTTCCATCAATAATACTTTTAATATCTGAAATTTTTTCACCACTAGGTAACTTTGTACCTTCTGAAATATGAATTCCTATTAAATAAGGTTTTTTGAATTCTTTAATTGCCTCAATACCACATTTAAACTCTCTAATGCTGCTCCAAACATCAAAGTAATAAAAATCTACATATTCATTTAATAATCTAGCCTGTTCATTAAAGTCTTTAGTGATTTCAACCTCACTTCTTATATCCTCTTCATAAGTTAAACGTTGAGGTGGCAAACCTCCAGCAATCATTATATTTGGATATTCATTTTTCACTTTTAAAGCAATTTCTCCTGCTTTTTTATTAAGATATTCAAATTTATCTTCAATGTTGTTTTCACTTAGTCTTTTTCTTCTTGTGGTAAAAGTTGTTGTAACAATTACTTCTGCCCCAGCTTTTACAAAATCTTTGTGAGTACTCTCTACCAATTCATGATATTCAGAATTTAGTATCGCATTAGCACTCCATAAAGTTCCATTTGGCTTCATGCCTCGAGCCAAAAGCTCTTGACCCATTCCACCATCCAATATTCTCGTCTCTTTAAAAAAATTAATATCCATTGTGTCCTCACTTTTTTAGTGCTTTAGCTTTATGCTAGGTGCACAATACAGTTCAACTACCTTGCTTATTTGATTATTTTGGGATTTCCATTTTAGCAGTTTATGCCCGCAATAGGATCAAATCGGCAATTACCTTTTAATTGATAAATGAATGTTTGTAAACTATTTATCTAAAATAATTTTAGCATTAAAAGAAAAAGATCTTCTTTCAGCATTAATATTAAATGGATATGCAGTATGCATCAAATAGTTTGGAAAAATTATCAAGTCTCTTTCTTTAGGCACAATATTAAAAATACTTCTGCTTAAAAAACCCCTTTGTCCGTTTATAAAATCAATTGTGCCATTAGTCTTATCTTTTTTATTTTTTAAAAGTTTATTTTTAGTCATATTTTTTGGGACTTTTAAATAACCCACACCAGATATATCTCCATCATGATAATGAATAGGGTTATATTCATCTTTAAATTGACTAACTACCCATAAATTTAATATTTTTATATTTTTAACTTTTTTAATTTTTTCATTTTTAAGAAAATCTTTGATATTTTTTTTTATTTCTCTCTCTAAATTCTTTTTTATAAAATTATTTGAAATTTTAATTTCTTTTTTAATTTGACTGGCTAATTTAGAACTATAATCATTATTTTTTGTTAAAACTTTATTATCAATCTCTTTGTTCAAGATATTTAAAAATTTCTTTGAAATTTTTGTCTTTCCAATTGATGGACCAAAAGGCTTAATATTTTTCATAATGCTTTAAATATATTAAAAGCATATTTATTCAAGATTAAGCAATAAGTTTAATCCCCATTCTTATTGCGACAAAAATTACAAGAAAAGAAGTTAGTAGAGCTAAAATTTTATTCGATAAAAATTTAATGTTTAATAAGCTACCAATTTGTCCTCCAATAAGCACCGTTAAAAACAATGGCCAATAGTTAGTAACCTGATCTAAAACCTGATCTTTTGTCAGCTGTCCAGCTATTCCAAAGATAGAATTGATTAATATAAATAAAGATGCACTACTGGTAATATGTCTAGGGTATCCAGCTTTCATTAAAAATAGAAGAGGGCTTAAAAAAATTCCTCCACCAATTCCTACTAACCCTGACATAAAGCCAATTATCGATCCAATAGAAATTGAGATTAATCTTGGTATTTGGTTAATTTTAATTTTCTCTTTATTAAAAGATTTACTCTCAATTAATAAAAAAATGCCTGCAACCAACAAAACACAAAATAATAAAATCTCAAATAAACTTTTTTCAATTGTTATTGATCCTCCAATAAATGCAAATGGAATAGAGCCAATTAAATAAGGAAAAAGTAAATTAAAATTTATGTTTTTAGATCTTATAAAATTAATAGAATTACCAGATACAACAATAATATTACATACAAGGGCTATAACGGGAAATATTGTGTAAGGCACACCCCAAATTAAAAGTATTGCGAGATATGTTGAGCCTCCCCCAAAACCAACACTTGAGTATATTAATGCAGTTACAAAGAAAAGAATTGATAATATAATCATTTTTAAATTATGGATGTAAATATAGCTTTATTAACTGTAACAGATACAAGAACATTTGATAATGATAAATCGGGTGCAATCTTGGTTGAAAAAATTAAAGAAGCCAAACATCAATTAATTGATAGAAAAATTTGCAAAGACAATAAAGAAGATATTGTAAAAATTTTAAAAGAATGGACAAATCAAAAAGATATAGATGTCATAATCACTACTGGAGGAACAGGTCTAACTGGAAGAGATATAACTCCTGAAGCAGTTAATGAAATTGCAGATAAACATATACCTGGATTTGGGGAGGTTTTTAGAACAATAAGTCTAAAAACAGTTGGAACATCCTCTATACAATCTAGAGCTTGTGCAGTTTTATCCAATGGTAAATATATATTTGCTTTACCTGGATCTTCAGGCGGTGTAACTGATGCGTGGGACGAGGCATTCCATAAACATGTTCTCTTGCATCAGGATCAGAAATTTCAATTCCTTTTTTTCCTGCTTCTTCTCTGTACCACTTAGAAAGACAGTTTCTACAAAAACCTGCAAGATTCATTAGATCTATATTTTGCACATCTTTTCTTTCTCTAAGATGAGATATAAGTCTTTCAAATGCTGCAGACTGCAATTCTTTTTTTGTATTTTCGTCCATAATTTATTATATGTTTAATTTATGAAATTAACAGGATCTTATAAAATTAATTTAGAAAAACAAAAAGTTTGGGATGCTTTAAATGATCCAGAAATACTTAAACAAGCAATCCCGGGATGTGAAGAGTTTAATAAAAAATCTGACACTGAATTTTCTGCTAAAGCTACAAATAAAATTGGACCTTTTAATGCAACATTTTCTGGTGATATTGAGTTAAAAGATTTAAACCCTCCTAACAGTTACAAGATTTCAGGATCTGGAAATTCTTTGGTTGGTTTTGCTTCAGGAGAAGCTGAGGTTAAACTTGAAGATACAGACAAAGGAACAAATTTAATTTATTCTGTTGAAGCACAAGTAGGTGGTAAAATTGCACAAGTAGGTTCAAGACTTATTGATATGACAGCAAAAAAGATGGCAGATATTTTTTTTGGTAAATTTTCTGAATTAATTTCTTCTGAAAAAAATGAATCTAGCGAGCTAACTGTGTCAGATGATCAAAAAGTACCTGTGTCAAAAATTAATTATAGGTATTTAACTGCTGCAGTTGTTCTAGGAATTTTCTTAATTTATTGGATGTTTTTAAAATAAATTCTAGTTTTACTAGAGTTTAAATTTGATAGTTGCCTTTACATTCCCAAAATGATTAAATCTTGATGGGTAAAGATATTAATTAAAGGAGAGATTATGGGTAAAATTTCACTAGAAGTTAATGGAAGAAAAGTCGAAAAAGAGGCTTCAGATAACACTTTACTATCTACATTTTTAAGAGAGCATTTACAGTTAACAGGTACACATATTGGATGTGACACTAGTCAATGCGGAGCATGTGTAGTTCATGTTGATGGAAATTCTTTAAAAAGTTGTACGGCTTTAGCAGCTGACGTTAATGGATCAAAAGTTACAACAATTGAGGGTTTAGAAACAAATGGAAAAATGCATCCAATGCAGGAAGCGTTCAAAAAACTTCATGGCTTACAGTGTGGTTTTTGTACTCCAGGAATGGTTATGAGCGCAGTTGATCTTTTGCAAAAAAACAAAAAACCATCAGATACAGAAATTAGAGATTGGTTAGAGGGAAATATTTGTAGATGTACTGGTTATCAAAATATTGTTGCAGCTGTTAAAGAAGCAGCAACGAAAATGTAATTTTAAGGAGGAGAAAGAAAATGGCAAGTTTAGTAGGTTCTAGAGTTGAGAGAAAAGAGGATAAAAGATTTTTAACTGGTAAAGGCAGATACACAGCAGATATTAATTTAGCAAATCAAACTTACGCGATTTTTGTTAGGTCTCCACATGCAAGAGCATCTATTAAAAAATTAAATATTGATAAAGCTTTAAAATCATCAGGAGTAGTAAGCATACTTACAGGCAAAGAAATAGCAGATGATAAAATTGGAGGTTTAATTGCGGGTTGGGCAATCAGAAGTGAAGATGGTACAGAAATGAAATGTCCTGGAAATCCACCATTAGCTAAAGATAATGTAAATTTTGTTGGAGACCCTGTTGCTATTGTAATTGCTGAAAGTTTAGCAGAAGCAAAAGAAGCTGCAGAAAAAGTTGAAGTTGATTACAAAGTATTAAAAGCAGTCACAAGTACTGCAGATGCTATGAATGGAGATACTATTCATGAAGGCATCGATAAAAATCTTTGTTTTGACTGGTTATTAGGCGATAGACAAAAAGTTAAAGAAGCATTTGATAAGGCTGATAAAGTAATTTCTATTGATATCATTAATAATAGATTAATTCCAAATGCAATGGAGCCAAGAGCATGTGTTGCTGATTACAATGCAGCATCTGAAGAGATTACTTTATATACAACAAGTCAAAATCCACATTTATCAAGATTGATAATGTCTGCTTTTGGAAATGTAGCTCCTGAACATAAGTTAAGAGTTGTAGCTCCAGATGTTGGTGGTGGTTTTGGTTCAAAAATTAATGTCTATAACGAAGATATTGTTTGTAGCTGGGCAGCTAAAAAAATTAATAGAGCTATAAAGTGGGTTGCAGAAAGATCAGAATCTTTTTTAACTGACATACATGGAAGAGATCATGTAACTCATGCAGAATTAGCGGTTACTAAAGATGGAAAGTTTCTTGGTTTTAAAAATGAGACCATAGCAAACCTTGGAGCTTATGCTCGAGTATTTGGTACAGTGACACCAACTTATTTATTTGGACCTTGTGCAACTGGAGTTTATGAAATTCCAGCAGCTTATACAAATGTCAAAGCTGTATATACAAATACAGCTCCAGTAGATGCTTATAGAGGTGCAGGAAGACCAGAGGCTACATACACTATTGAAAGATTAGTTGAAAAAGCTTCAATGGAATTAGGGATAGATAAAACTGAACTTAGAATTAAAAATTTCCCTACAGCATTTCCTTTTAAACAAACATTAGTTCATACTGTAGATTCTGGCGATTATGTTGCTGGAATGGAAAAGGCAAAACAGATGGCAGACTACAAAGGTTTTGAGGCAAGAAGAAAAGAGTCTGAAGCCAAAGGAAAACTAAGAGGAATAGGTGTTACTTCATATTTTGAAGCATGCGGTATTGCTCCTTCAGCTGCTGTAATGTCTTTAGGATGTGGAGTTGGATTATGGGAATCTGCAGAGGTTAGATTTAATCCAACTGGACAAGTCACTGTTTACACAGGTTCACATAGTCATGGACAAAGTCACCAAACAACTTTTGCTCAAATAGCAGCGGATGAGTTAGGTGTACCAATAGAAAATATAGACATTGTTCATGGAGATACAGATAAAGGAACATTTGGAATGGGAACCTATGGTTCTAGATCTTTAGCTGTGGGTGGTATTGCTATTGTTAATGCTTGTAAAAAAATAGTTGAAAAAGGTAAAAGAGTTACAGCAAAAATGTTAGAGGCAAATCCAGAAGATGTTGAGTTTAAAGATGGTGAATTTATTGTTTCTAAATCAAATAAAAAGAAAACAATAGGAGAAGTAGCTTTTGCTTGTTATTTACCGGGTGTAAGAGATGAAATGAAATCTCCATTGCCAGAGGGTGATGAGCCTGGTTTAAAAGAAACTTCTTTTTATGATCCTTCAAACTTTTCTTTTCCAGCAGGAACACATATTGCTGAAGTTGAGATAGATCCAGAAACAGGTCATGTGAAGCTAGAAAAATATACAGCTTGTGATGATTTTGGAAGAATAATTAATCCAATGGTTGTCGAAGGACAAGTTCATGGTGGTCTTGCTCAAGGTATTGGTCAAGCATTGTATGAAAATGCAGAGTATGATGAAACAGGTCAGTTGATGACTGGATCTTATATGGATTATACGATGCCACGTGCAGATAATTTTCCTGAGTTCAACATTGGTTATACTTGTACACATGCAACCACAAATCCTTTAGGAGTTAAAGGTTGTGGAGAAGCGGGAGCAATAGCAGCACCACCTACTGTGATGAATGCTGTAATTGATGCCTTAGGTGGACAAGAGGTTACTATGCCAGCTACAGCTGAAAAAGTGTGGAAGGCTTGTAAAAATCTAAAAAAATCTAACGCAAAAGCAGCATAGGAGGTTTATGAAAGATTTTAATTATCATTCAGCAAAAGATAGTAAAGAGGCATCTAAACTTGCTTCATCTAGTTCTGCTTTTTTAGCAGGAGGAATGACTACTATTCCTTCAATGAAATTAGGATTGGCTACTTACAAAGATTTAATTGATATAAAAAATATTAAAAAATTAAGTGGTATAAAAGTAAGTGGCAAATCAGTTACAATAGGAGCTGCAACTAAACATGTTGAAGTTTCAAATTCTAAAGATGTAAAAAAAGCAATTCCATCATTATCTAGTTTGGCTGAAGGAATTGGAGATCCTCAAGTTAGAAATAGAGGAACGATAGGTGGGTCAATAGCAAACAATGATCCATCAGCAGATTATCCATCAGCCTGTATTGCTTTAAACGCAACAATACATACAAATGAAAGAAAAATTGAAGCAGCAAAGTTTTTTAAAGGAATGTTTGAGACAGCTTTAAAAAAGGGTGAGTTAATTGAAGCTATAGAATTTCAAATACCAGAAAAATCTAGCTATCAAAAACATCCTAATCCTGCATCTAGATATGCAATCGTTGGAGTATATGTGGCTAAACATAAAGGAGATGTAAACGTTGCAGTTACTGGTGCAAAATCATGTGTTTATAATGATAAAGAAATGTCGAAAGCTCTATCGGGTAATTTTTCCTCTTCTTCAATAGATGGAATGGATCTAGATAGTTCAGAAATGAACTCTGATATGCATGCTTCTGCAGATTTTAGAGCTAGTTTAGTTGTCACTCAGGCTAAAAAAGCCGTTGATGCTTGTTAGTTAAAAACTATATTTTATCAGATGAAAAATTCATTTGATGAGAAAATTTTAGACGAAGCTAAAGATTGGATCAAAGCTAATCAAAAAGTAGTTTTAGCAACAGTAATTCAAACCTGGGGATCATCACCTAGACAAGTTGGTAGCAGAATGATTGTGAATGAAAAAGGAGATTTTTCAGGATCAGTTTCTGGTGGATGTGTAGAATCTGCAGTTGTAAGTGAGTGTCTATCGTTAATTAAAGACAACAAGCCTTGTAAAAAAATAGAATTTAAAGTTTCGAATGAGAGCGCATGGGAAGTGGGTCTAGCATGTGGTGGAGAAATAGCGGTATATATTGAGCAGATACACTAATGAAAAT
>LUMG01000174.1_pt1 | contig 11539 bp, 9 predicted proteins | sample 729691 | NCBI WGS metagenome assembly LUMG01 (sample SAMN03860269, study PRJNA289734) | marine metagenome | biome: seawater column; feature: ocean; material: water; isolation source: Red Sea water column Station 34 - depth 50m | place: Saudi Arabia: Red Sea | collected 2011-10-15 | depth 50 m
GTTTTCTGCGGATTCTTTGGCAAGGGAAGAATTCAGCTTCCGGGCGTCTTCCAATACCACTTGCGCCATTGCTGCTCCAACACCAAGAAGAAGAAGAATTATTGTTAAATCTAGTGCAAATGGATCATTCATAACTTATATTATGATAATGAATATGATCGAATCTAGTGAAGTAGTAAAAATATTTTTAGATTATGAAATTTCTAATATTAAAGATGAAAAAAAATACACCATCTCACCGTTAGATGGAATAACAAATAATACAGTTGTTGTAGGCGTAGATAATAAAAAGTTTGTCTTGAGAATTCCCGGAAAAAATCCAGACGTTATAAATAGAAAATCTGAAAAACTTAATTCTATTAGAGCTTATGAGGCTGGATTAACGCTTCCGTTTATACTTTTTGATGAAATTACTGGAATTAAAATTTCAGAATATTTCGATATATATACATACAAGCAACAAGATTTTAACAATAAAGAAATGCGGATGAATGCATTTTATATATTAAATGAATTGCACAATTCAGATTTGGTACTTGAAGAAAATTTTTCACCTCTAAAAGTTTTTCATAATATTGCAGATGCTTCTCACTCAGTAGAAAAAGAAGCTATTGAAGTTGCTTCAAATGTTATAAAAAAGATAAACGAAATTGGAATCAAAAATGTACCGTGTCACCAAGATCTTTACCATGCAAATTTCGTAATCTATGAAAATAAAACAATTCTTATTGATTGGGAATACTCATCTATGGGAGATAGCTACTTTGATTATGCAGACTTATTTTGGCAAAATGAATTTGATCATAACGACGAATTTAAAAAAAGTTCATTAATAGAAATAGGGATAGAGTCTGACGAAGATATTGAAAAATTTGAGTACTTTGAAATGCTCTCTATGATTACTTGGGGCCTATGGGCGCTAAGAAGGTCTCCAAATGATAATGATGGCTTAATGGCAATAAATAATGCAATAAAATTAAGCAAAATTAAAAAACTTTGAAAAGATTTTCAGTTAATGGTGAAAATCAGTTAGAATTTCGCAGTTAGGAAAAAAGGAAAAAAATTTAATTTATGGGATCTTTGATCAAAAAAAGACGTAAGAAAATGTCAAAACATAAATATCGTAAACGTCGTAAATCAAATAGACATAAGAAGAAAAGCGTCTAGCTAGAGTTCTCTCTCTTCATTTAAAAAGTCTTCAATCTGCTGGACTAAATTGTCTTCAGAGAAGTTGTCTTCAATACTAACTTCGGCTTCCTCAAGCTTAGAAACATAGTCAGCTAGGTCTTGAGAGTTCTCCATAGCTTTACTTATTTTCAGTTCAAACTGCTGACCTTCACTTTGTATGCCAGAGTCATCAATATCAATTTTTAATATCTCAGAAGTTTTGTTTAAAAGTGCGCTCATTCCTTTAGGATATCCACCACTACTTAAGTAATGCGGAACAGCAGCCCAAAGACCAGAAGTCTCAATTCCATTATCTCTTAAAGATTGTCCAACAACACTTGTTATGCCTGTTGGTCCTGAGTAATTAGGATTGAGAACATTAAAGCGAGAGTGAAATGTAGGATCTCCACTAACGCCGAAAATTGGAACAGGAAGAGTATGTGCTACTTGTCCAAAAAAAGCTCCTAAGGTAACAGCTTTTTTGACACCTAGCTCTAAAAGGGTTTCTGTTATATTTTTTGAATATTCTTTCCATCTCATTGATGGCTCTTCTCCGAATACCAAAATTAGATCACTTTTGAGTTTGTAATCCTCAATTGAATAGAAAGAAGTTTGAGGCCAATGAAAGTTTCTTTCACCAAAGTCTTTAACCTCAACAATCGGCCTTCTCATTTGATAGTTATAGTAAGAATCAGAATCTAGCTCAGCAAAAGGATCTACGTCATATGTGCAGCTTAAATTCTCAACACAGCCAGTAGCTGTATTGCCTGCATCACTCCACCCTTCAAAGGCAAGTATTGCTACAGGTTCTGATAAAAGTGGCTTTCTATACCAAACTACATCTTCCATAATGAAAGATTAATGTTTTAATAGATTTATTTAATATAAATTTTTATAGTTTTCTTGATGAATTCAAAACTACTGAAATGCTTGATAGTGCCATGGCCAAAGCAGCTAAGTTTGGAGTAATTGCCCCAGACACAGCCAATGGAATCATTGAGGTGTTGTAAACAAAAGCAAGGAATAGATTTTGATAAATTCTACTTTTAGATTTTTTTGATAATTTAAAAATTTCAGAAATTGTATCTAAACCGCCCTTGTGAATTAAAATATCACCAGCTACTTGTGCTATTTGACTACTACTAGAGGTAGTTATACCAATATCCGCTTGTTTTATTGAAGGGGAATCATTTACTCCATCTCCAACATAAATAATTTTTTCTTCTAGTTGTTTATTTTTAATAAAGTCTAACTTTTCTTCTGGAGATTTATTTGAATGATATTTGTCCACCCCAATACTTTTAGCAAACTTTTCAACATTTACTTCTTTATCTCCAGAGAGAATAATTATTTCTTTTTCATCTTTTAGTACATTTAAGAAATTTGACGATAGGGATACCTCTTCTTCTAAGTAGAGGTCAATTTTTTGCTCGTCAATTTTAACAATGATTGAAGACTCGTTAGAGTCTTCATTTTTTTCAATTAAAACTTTTTTCTCATCAACTATACCTTGTATCCCTAAGCCAGGAACTTCCTTGACATTATCAGCTTTAAGCAATTTCAAATCTCGTAATTCTGCTTCATAAACAATACTTCTTGCAATCGGATGCTGAGAATAGCTTTCAAGACTTGCAATAATTTGTAAAATTGTATTTTCCGTTAGAGATGTATTATTGTCGATCTTTGATATTTTAAAAATACCAGAAGAAAGGGTACCTGTTTTATCAAAAATAAGAGTATTTATATCACCAAATTTTTGCAAAATATCAAAATTTTTGAATAAGTATCCCTGTTTTTTACTGAGAGTTGCAGTCTTAAACAAAACTATTGGAGTTGCTAAGCCTAATGCACAAGGACATGCAATCACCAAAACTGCTATTGAATTTTTTAAGGCATCTAATAATGTGAAATCGCTTATAAAGAGTCTAAACAGGAAAGTTAGAAGACTAATAAAAAGAACAACTGGAACGAAGTATTGAGTTACTTTGTCCAATGATTTTTGAATCTCTGGTTTAGTTGCTTGAGCCGTTCTAATTAATTCTTCAATTATGTTGTAGGTAGATTTTTGATAAGACTCTTGGACAGAGACCTTTAATGCACCATCTAAATTTATACTTCCACCTACAACTAAGTCCCCAGGATTTTTAACTAGAGGAATTGACTCTCCAGTTAATAAACTTTCATCAACGGTTGTTGAACCTTCTAAAACAACACCATCAACAGGAATAATCTCTCCAGGGCTTACTTTAAATAAATCACCAATTGTAACCTCTTTAATAGGTACTTCAAGATGCTCCCCACCTCTTTCCACAATTAAAGTTTTAGGCATTCTGCTTTTTATTGATTCAGATTCATTTACGGATTCCTCTATAACCTTATCTTCTATTGCTTTACCAATTAAGATAAATGAAACTATGAAAGCTCCGGTATCTAGGAACATTTTATTATTTGTGATTGATAAATCAGAGCTAAGAACAGTGCTTGGTAACAATGAAATAATAAGCGCACTCAAGCTACCGATTGAAATTAGAGTATCCATATTAAAATCAAGAAATTTAATTTTTTTAAAAGCAGAAATATGAAAATTTCTACCAAGTATCAAGATAACAAAAGTGCCTATTGCATAAGATAAGATATCTAGCCCAGCCTCAAATGTAAATCTGAGAATGTAAGTAAGAAACAATGAAAATAAAGGTATTAAAAATTTAAATCTAACTTTACTTCCTGAACTAAGGCTGTCTGCTTCTTTTGCCTTATAGCCAATAGTGTTTACTTTTTTAATTAAATTATCAACATCAAATTCGTCATTATTTTTAATGTCAACAATTGCAGACTTTAAAGGAAAGCTTACAGATACGTCTAAGACATCTTCTTGTTTTGAAATTACTCGTTCTATCCGTGCAGCACATGCAGCACATGTCATGCCTTCGATGTCTAAATTTAAAGTATTATTCTGACTGGACAACTGTGTAGCCTTGTTCATCTAACAGTTGAGAAACATTCATCATGTCTAAATCAGAAGATGAGATAACTTCAACTGATTTTTTCTCAATATCAACTGAAACGCTTTCTATTGATTCAACATTATTTAATGTAGATTCAATCGTATCCTTACAATGACCACAACTGATTTCAGGAACTGTAAATACAACATTCATAATTATCAATATTAATACTCGGCGGGCTATAAATAAGCCCCTAATTTCTTAGGGGCTTATAAGAAATCTCTTGGGGGAGATTTCGTTAGGGGGGTCTTTAAAACTTAAGCAGTTTCTTGTAGAATTCTGCCTCTAACTCTAGGATATTTCACTGGAGCGTGATTGAAGCAATGATCTCTTTTGTTATATATACTTAGTTGAGTACTGCAAGATTCATCTTTACATACTCTGCCCTGGTCAAAACTCTTTGATGGCCTAATTCCGCCCTTTATTTGACTCGCTTTTAATCCGTCTGTCATTTTATTCCTTTATATACTTTGTGAATATATTCACAAGCTTAACATAAATATTTTAGAATACAATTTTAAATAAGCAAGTTCTTTTGAAATAAAAAAGCTTCATCATCCCACTTTCTACCTAGGAAGCTTTGCACCATATTTTCTGCAGGAATAGTACCTCCAGGCTTGAGAATCTTATTTTTGTAATCAACACCTACTGAATTTGAAAGCACTCCTTCATTTTCAAATCTGCTGAACAAGTCATCACCAATAATTTCTGCCCATAAGTATCCATAGTAAGCAGCATCATATCCACCAAGTAAATGACCAAATGCTGCCAAATGATTTGTATCTTTGGGGTAGGTGATATTAGTTACTAACTGAGAAGCTTGTTCGATTTGTAAAAGGTCATCATTGAAATTCTCACCATGCATATGTTGATCAGCAAGTCCAAAAGATACTTGCCTTAATGCCAACAAACTAACTCCAATGTTTTTTGATTCGTTTAGCTTTTTACATAGTTGTTCAGACAATGGTTCTGAAGTTTCAATATGTTTTGAAATCCTTTTTAAGCACTCTACTTTCCAAACCCAGTGCTCCATAATCTGACTAGGAGCTTCCACAAAATCCCACTCACAATTTGCACCCACAAACCTTGTATATTTTGATTTACCAATTCCATTATGTAAGACATGACCAAATTCATGAAACAAGGTTTCAACTTCATCAAAAGTCATAAGTCCATCTCCTGTATTAGGATTTGGAAAATTTGCGACCATTGAACATACTGGTAGCTCTTGCCTTTCGGAACCACCAGAAGAAATATCAAATACTGCTGCATGGGTAAACTTTCCTTCTCTTGGATAGAGGTCTAAATAAAAGTAAGCTAGTTGTTCACCATTTTTTTCCCACAAAGACCAAAGTTCAACATCTTCATGCCACGCAGTTTCATTTGATTCTGACTTAATTTCTAAATCAAAAACTTCTTCACAAACTTTGAACATTTCATTTTTTACATCATGAATAAAAAAATATTTTTTTAGTTCACTATTTTCTATATTGCTAGTTTTGCTTCTTTTTGATGAAATAAAGTATCGAATATCCCATGGTGAGATATCATTAATTTCAATATCATCTATTACAAGGTCTTTTTTTTCTTTCTCAGCAGCTTTTTGCAACTTAGGAATTAAATCTTTATACATAGCATCAACATTTTTTGGATTTTTTGCCATTCTGTTTTGCAATCTATATTCAGCCCATGTTTCAAATCCAAATAATTTAGATTTTTCATTTCTTAGCAAAACAGCTTCTTTAAGGATTGGAATATTATTTTCTACAGCCCGATTATTAAAAGCTTTCCAAACTATTTCTCTTGTGTTCCTGACATTACAGTTCTCAGATATTGCATTTACATCAGGATATGCCATTGTAATAATAAATTTTTCTTCATCTTTTTTTAAGTTGTTAAGTTCATTTTTGCTTAAACCGCGTAATTCAACCTCTGAAAATTTAAGCTCTGTTTTATCTTTTGCTATATTTTCTGAAAAAGCGATACCAAGCTCTATAAGCCTTTTATCAATTTCTATTAACCTATTTCTGCTTTCATCTGATAAACCATGACCAGCATTTTTAAAATCTATGCCTAAATCTTTGTGAAACTCAATACTCTCTTTATCTGCATCTGAAATATCAATTTCATTATATTTTTTGTAAAGATCATCATCATTAAATAGTTCAAGTGCAAAATTTTGTATTTTAGAATCTGCTTCATTTCCAAAATCTCTAATCTTTTCTTCTGGGTGTACATCTCCAAGAAAAGCAACCCTTCCTGAAACGTCATAAACTGTACTTTCTAAATCATTAAAATCATTTAAATTAACGTTTGTTGATGACTTTATGTTTTCAACTAATTTTTTACATTCTTCTAAAGTGCTATCCAAATCATTATTCAAGCTCTCTAAGTTTGCCTTAGAATAGTTAAACATAAACCTCCTTAATCTAAGTTATGATACTATTAAATTATGGAAATAAAATTAGAGTTTTGTGTAGTCTGAAACTACACCCCTCGTGCAGTTAGTACGATAGAAGACATCTTAGAAATTTACGGAAACAAAGTAACTTCGATTAATTTAATTCCAAGTGGTGGAGGAGTATTTGAGTTCCATCTAGATGACAATTTATTATTTTCAAAAAAAGAACTAGGTAGACATACTGAGGACGGTGAGATTCTTAAGCTCATAGAAGAAGCGCTTGATTGAGTCTACCTTTTGACCTAACCCTTTTTGAATTAATCTTTATTGCTCTATTAATCTTTATAGGATCATCAGTTCAAGGAATACTAGGATTTGGATTTGCTGTTATAGCATCACCTATAGTTGTACAAATTGAAGCACTGTTAGTTCCTCAACTCTTATCACTATTGGGTTTACCATTAGCAATTCGAGTATTTATAAGAGAAAGAAATAAAGTTGATTTAAGTTCAGTAAAACCTTTAGTTGCTGGCAGGTTTGTTGGGGGACCAATCGGCTTGTTGTTTTTATCAATATTAAATGAAAAATATCTTTCTATTTCTGTAGGTTTAATAGTTTTTTTAGCTGGAATAGCTTCTTTTTTTGGATGGGTAATTAAAAGAAACAAAACCAATTCTTTCATTGCAGGTACATTTTCTGGAATTTTTGGAATGATTGCCGCAATAGGAGGCCCTCCAATTGCTCTTCTGTATCGAGATGCCGATCCAGACGAATTCAGACCATCATTAAATAGTGTTTTTATAATTGGAATACTAATCACTTTGTCTTTGCTTGCCTTTACTGGAAGAATCTACATTGATCACATTTATTTATTATTGATCAATATTCCATTTGTTTTTTTAGGAATTAGATTATCAAGCTTAATTTTTTCTAAAGTTTCTCAGAGTTTTCTGTCTGCGTCAGTGACTTATTTTTCTATTTTTTCTGGTTTATATGTGATATTAAGAAATATAAATTAGTTTATTTCATGAGGTCTAATTATTAACATAAAAAGATATGTTAATACGAGCATCCTTAGCAGGGGTACTATATTTTTTAAGCTTTCCTCCTTTTGACTTTTGGTTCTTAATTTTTCCAGCACTGTATTTTTTTTACTATTCGTTGTTATCGGATGAAAAATCTTTTTTAACAGGGTTTATATTTGGGAGTGTCACCTATGGTGTAATTTTATTAGGAATTCAATCAATAGGACTTGAAGCATGGATTCCATTAACAATTTTAATGGGATTGATGTATGGAATATTCGCAAAACTGTTTTCTTATCTAAATACAAAATCTGATAACAATTTCTATGTATTGTTGTCAGCTATAGCAATTTTTGATTTGATTAGAGCATATTTTCCATTTGGCGGTTTTCCTTGGGGTTTTCCCTCAACGGTTTTATTAACTGGTCCTATAGACAGTTGGTTCATGCTAGATGCTCGTTTATCTTTTGAAGGCTTTGGACCAACGGGATCTTCTCTTTTACTACAATCCTTTTCTTTAATAATTGCACTTGGTGTCTTTTCAAAAAACAAACAAAAAAATTATTTTAAAAATTATATGATATTTTCATTAATAGTTTTTTCAATATACGTTTTCAGTCTTGTAATTATTAATACTGATTACGATGATACTCAATTAGGAGCATCAGAACTAAACATCGCAATCATTCAAGGAAACAGCCCATGTCCTGGTGCCAAAAATAGATGTAGTAATGAAAGACAAAAAATATACGATAGCCATTTAACTCAAACACAATCTCTTGACGGAAATTTTGACCTTGTAGTTTGGCCCGAGAGCTCAACAGGATTTAACAATGATCCTGGAATACATAGTAGAGTTCAAAACGATATTGCTACCGAAGCTTTGAGGCTAGATTCATATTTTTTAATAGGAGGAGACAGACCTATACAAAATCAATATTTTGAAAATTATGGAGTCTTTATAAACAAAGATGGTGAGATTATAGATCAATATTTAAAACAGCACCCGGTGCCCTTTGGAGAGTATATTCCATTTAGAAAATATTTAGACTGGATTCCTCCGTTAGCACTAGTTCCACGTGACATGATCAGGGGTGATGGTCAAAAAATATTTATGGTAAACAATACGAAAATTTCAACTGTTATCTCATTTGAAGGATCGTTCCAAAGATATATCAGGAATAGTGTTCAGGATGGTGCAGAATTAGTTGTAATACTTACTAACCAAGCAAGTTACGGAGAAAGCGGTATGTCAGATCAATTTATATTAATGTCTAGGGCAAACGCAATTTCAAACGGTAGGCCGATTGTACATGCAGCTATAACTGGTAAATCAGCATTTATAGATCATAACGGAAAAGTGATTGCTAAAACTAAATTATTTGAAACAGGAGTACTTACTGAAAAACTTGAGGCAAAACAGAAAGAAACTCCTTACAGCAGATATGGAAATTATTTAAATTATATTTTTATAATATTTGGGGTCATTGTTTTTAGTAAAAAATTTATTCGTCCAACTGATTAAAGGGTAAATTTTTAACAGCTACTGCTTCAAGCAGTCCATTCTGAAAAACTCTTAGGCCAAATTTTGGAAGAATAGCAAATAAGTGATCAAAGATATCAGACTGAATTTTTTCATACGCCTCCCACTCAGTCGTATTTGTGAATGTATAGATTTCTAATGGCACACCTTCTGGAGAGGATGGAAGTTGCCTAACAAGGAAAGTCATAGTTTCAGTATTTAAGTTTGAATTTTGTTTCAAATAGCTTTCAACATAAGCTCTGTATGTACCTATATTCGTCAATTTTCTAGTTTCAATATTGTTATCAGGATTTTCAATAGAAGCATTAAATTCAGATAATTCGTTATTTTTAAAAGATATGTAATCCTTTAATGGTGCTAATTTTTCTAATTCCGAAATTTCTTTGGCCGTTAAAAATTTGATACTTGAAATATCTATAAGTAAAGATCTTTTAATTCTTCTTCCACCATACTCAGACATTGCCCTCCAATTCTTAACAGAAGTGTTTACAATTTTTGATGTCGGAATTGTTGTTATTGTTTTATCCCAGTTCTGAACTTTTACAGTATGAAGAGCAATATCTACTACATCACCATCTGCTCCAAATTCCGGAACTTCAATCCAGTCTCCAATTTTTATTATGTCATTTTGACCTATTTGAACTGAAGCTACAAATGACAAAATTGTATCTTGAAAAACTAATAGTAAAACAGCTGTAAGAGCGCCAAGTCCACTTATGTAATAAGCTACAGACATTTTTTCAGAAATTTTATTGAAAACGCTTAAGACTTCTAAAATTGTCAATCCGACTAATAGTGCAAATGCAGCATCTATTAGTCTCGAAACAATAACATTGCTAAACAGGTCAATACTAAATTCTGGCGTTGCGGTCAATATATTGAAGACGATAAAAACTACAACATAGGAGAGCCTATTTAAAAATTTTTTATCAAGAAATAAATCATCAATAAACGTCGATGTCCTATTTGCTAATTTTTTTACAGCTGGAAAAAAAATAGATCTTAAAATTCCATAAGAAACAATCAATATCCCTAATAGAATTAAGGCGGTTGTTGCATCTGAATTTAGTAAATTATCCATAATTTAATAATAACCTTAAAATCCTTTTTGTTGACTTGTCCATGGCTCAGGTGTGTTGTTTAGGAATTCTTCCACACTTGGCCCATTTAATTTCTGTAGTCTTTTTTGACCAACAATATATGTAACAACTAATAAAATTAGAGTGCTTTGATTAGAAGTTGCAAGCTTTATTACTATAAGAATTTCTGGGGTGTTGTAAAAGTAAATCTGTAGACCTGCCTTTATTAAAAGATACAATGTCCAGATAATAGCTACCAAAGTGTACGCTGGCTTTACTTTTTTATGTAAGTACCATTCTTTTGGCCAATTTCTAAAAGCTTTTGAACTATATATTGTAAAAGGCCTACCTAATATGATTGACACAACTCCTACAAAAGCTATTGCGCCATCTCTAATAATTCCTGGCAGAAAAAATCCAGATGCACTTCCTTGTATTCTGGCAATAAATAAAGCAATTAAAGATCCGATAAAACCATAAAATACATATTTTAAATTTTGTTTTTTGAATACTCTGTAAAAAAGAAATGCAGATAATAATGCTGCTGTACTGTATATCGCTTGATTCAATTCTAAAAAATTAGCACTTATAACAAAAAATATCGGCGCAATTATTGAATCTGTAATTGATTCATTGTTAGGATTGAGATTTTTAATTTCATCTTTAATCTCTATGAATTTGTTTTTAAAATTTTCCAAATTAAGTTAATTTATCCTCAAAAGATTCTTTACTGATGTTTTGACTATCAGGAGTGTCAAAATCAGGAAATTCAATACTAAAATGTTTTTCGAGGTTGGTCTTAATTTCATTCGGGCTTAAGTTTTTAAATGATTCTTCCTGAATCACCTTGTAAGCCTCTTCTCTATTAACGCCTTCAGTTACAAGATGAGATAACATTTGTTGACTCATTGATTTACTTTTTGCATTATTTAAATTAACTTTAATTTGTTCATAATTGATGACAAGGTCACTAATAATCGATGTTAGCTCTGAAGTCATGAAGCAAATTAAATTAAAACAATCTGGTAGCGCAATTCTTTCTACTGAAGAATTTGAAATATCTCTTTCATTCCAAAGCACCATATTTTCTAAACCACTTAATGTGTATCCTCTCATAATTCTTGCAAGCCCAGTAATTCTTTCACTGCCTATAGGGTTCTTTTTATGTGGCATTGCAGAGGAGCCTTTTTGTCCATCTTTAAATGGTTCATACATTTCAGAAATTTCTGATCTTTGATAACTTCTTAAATTAGTTGAGATTCTCTCATAGGTTGAAGCAAGAATAGACAGGGATGTAAATACTTCAGCATACCTATCTC
>LUMG01000204.1_pt1 | contig 11479 bp, 11 predicted proteins | sample 729691 | NCBI WGS metagenome assembly LUMG01 (sample SAMN03860269, study PRJNA289734) | marine metagenome | biome: seawater column; feature: ocean; material: water; isolation source: Red Sea water column Station 34 - depth 50m | place: Saudi Arabia: Red Sea | collected 2011-10-15 | depth 50 m
AGTGAAAAGTTTTTGAAAAAACAAGAAAGCTTCTATTCTAATGGTTCAGCTAAATTTAACGAGTCAATAAAACGTAAATTATTTGAAATTCTAGGAGGTAAAACTTGCTACAGTTGTGGATTTAAAGATGAAAGAGCATTATCGATTAGCCACATTAATGGAACTCAAACCTCTGATGATTTTGGTCGTGGTAGTGGTGCAGCTTCATGGGGAAAATATATCTCTGCACCAGATGTTGCTAGAGAAGAACTTCGAGTTTTATGTTTGAATTGTAGTGCAATAACTGAACCAATTTCAAAACCTGAAAATGAACCTCCAAGATCTAAACCAAAACGAAGTAAATATTTCCCAAGATAATTTTTAAATTTTTTATTCTTTAGTAATTTCAATAATTGATTTGTTCATTTTGGTTGAAACTAAATCATGTTCATGATCAAATACTGATTGAATGAAATCCGCAAATTTTTCAACATTTTCTTCATCTTTAAGCAAAATACTGTGAGCTGATTTATCTTTCAATGAAATAATCATTTCATTTTTTATTACATTTAAAATTCCTGTAATGAATGTCTCTTTATCTTCTTTAATGAAAATTAAACTCATTAATTTTTGGGCTTCATATTCGTCATCACAAATAATATCAGTTTTCATTTATTTTGTAAAAGAAATTGTTCTATTTGCTGTTTTGCTTTTTCCCGTTTTTCTTGATGTACTTTAAGAAATTCATTTATTTTTTCAATTAATATTGCTTTTAATTCTCCTGAAAGTAATTTTCCAGATTTATAATCTTCATAAATTCTCTTTAGTTTCTCATCATCAGGCTCAAAAAATATCCTCAAGTATTGATATGAAACATCAATATCAGGATTTCCACCTAGTTTTCTATGTTGTTCAATATCTGGTTGACCTCCTGAAAATGCATATTTGTTAATTTTTTTCTTAACCATATCTGGTGTATCTGTTGTGTATATTGTTCCTTTTTCTTCTGATGCTGACATTTTTCCACCTGGCCCTGTTAATGCTGGAATCATAATATTGTGAATTAAAGCTGGTTTTTGTTTTCCAATCTTTTGTGCAATGTCTCTTGTTAGTCTAAAATGTGGATCTTGATCAACTCCTAATGGTATCAAAACTGGTTTATCTTCAATAAAACATGGAGCAGATTGTAATGATGTATAGAAAATCATTCCAATGTTTGTTTCATTAGTGAATCCGAAAGTTGCTTTTGTATTTGAAAAATTAATTTTTTTTGCTACTTGAGCTGCAATTGGATATAATGTTTGAATATTTCTTGTATTGATAATTATTTTTGTTTTTTCTGGATTGAACCCTAATGCAATAAAGTCTAATGCATTTTCATATGCAAATTTGTTTGTCTCCTCTAAAGTCAAATTTGTTTTTGAATAGAATTTCTCATCATCAGTTAATTGAAAATACAAATTCACATCAAACTTTTCTTGCAACCATTTTGCAAACACCCATGGAACTAAATGTCCAATATGAGTATGTCCTGATGGGCCTCTTCCAGTATACAGGAAAAATCCTTTGCCTTTTTCATGATCTTCTATGATTCTGTTCATTTCTCTATGTGAGAAGAAAATCCCTCTTCTGAGCATAAAGTGGTCTTCATTTGTTATATTCTTGATTTTATCCAGTAATTCTGATGATATTTTTTCAGTACCAAATTTTTTAATTAATTTGTCATAGTCAATATCACCTTCAACGTGCCAAGGTGTTACAATGAATTCATCAGCTGACATTCAACTTGACTTAGGTTAAGGTTTAAAAAGTCTTTTTCGATCTTTGAACTATTGTCACAAGTTTTTCATGATATTGAAAAAAAAATCATTAATTCATTAAAAGAAAATTCAATTCAGACTCCTGAAACACTTGAAAATTCAACACAACTCTCACCAGATCAAATTAGACGTGGAATTGAGTGGCTGAAATTAAACTCATTTGAAAAAGGATTACCTGAACGAAGATTATTAAATTTAGTCAAAAATGGTCCTAAAAAATTATCTGAGATTCAAAAAGAATTAGGATTTATTTTTGGACCTGCAATTGGTTTATGTAGAAAAAATAATTGGATTGAAACTTCTTCTGATCAAATAATTCTTAAAACACTACCATCAGAATTACCTGGTGAAAAATCTCTTCAACTAATTGGAAATAATAAATTACCTAAAGAACAAATTGATAAAACTGATTTATCAGAACTTTCAAAACGTCCTGATTTTATTATTGAAGATATAATTAAAAATAAAAAAATAAGCTTAACTGATTCTGCAAAATCTTTAGACGTTTCAAATATTTCTGGAGCAATTGATGTTGAAGCTGAAGTTCCGGAAATTTTTGTTGCAAGAACACATCCATTAAAAGAAAATTCAATTCAGACTCCTGAAACACTTGAAAATTCAACACAACTCTCACCAGATCAAATTAGACGTGGAATTGAGTGGCTGAAATTAAAATTACAAGATACTTTCTTCTTAGATGGAATCTCTGATAAAAAAATTGCAAATCCAGAACAAATTCGAAAAGTTTCTGACTCTCATAAAAAAAATTGGCGATATCAATGGGATATTAACGAAGCAAGAAAAATGGTTTTAAGAACTCATACTACTTGTGTAACAATAAAACATTTAGCTGAAAACAAACCTGATGAAGCACGAATATTTTCTTTAGGTAGAGTATTTAGAAATGAAAAAGTTAGTTACAAACATTTAGTTGAATTTAACCAAATAGAAGGAATTGTTGTTGGAAAAGATGCTAATTTGAGAAATTTGATGGGAATCCAAAGAGAATTCTATAAAAGAATTGGAATCACAAAAATCAAGTTTTGGCCTACATTTTTTCCATATACTGAACCGTCACTTCAAACAATGGTATACAATGAAAAATTAGGTAAGTGGATTGAATTATTCGGAATGGGAATTTTCAGACCAGAAGTAACAAAACCTCTTGGAATAACAAAACCTGTTTTAGCTTGGGGTGGAGGTATTGAAAGAATTGCTATGTTGAAATATGATTTGGATGATGTACGAGAATTCTATAATAATAATTTAGGTTGGTTAAGGAGTAATACAAAATGCCAGTAATTGAATTATCTTATTCTCGCCTCCAAAAACTAATTGGAAAAGTTTCAAAAAAACAGATTTCTGATTCATTACCTTTTTTGGGACTAGATATTGAATCTGAAGTTAAAGATTTAGTTAGAATTGAATACAGTCCAAATCGCCCTGATTATTCAACTGATTTTGGAATTGCACTTGGATTGCAAGGTTTACTTGGTATCAAAACTGGTTTACTAAAATTAACTGTAAAAAAATCAAAAAATTATTCAATTACTGTTAAACCATCTGTCTCAAAAATTCGTCCATTTGTGACTGGAATTATTGCTAAAAATGGTAAAATTGATGATAAAACGATTAAACAATTTATGACAATGCAAGAGGACCTTCATTTTGGAATTGGAAGAAAAAGAAAAAAATCCTCAATTGGAATACATGATTTAGATAAAATCTCTTTTCCTTTAACCTATACAACAGTAGATAAAAATCATAAATTCATTCCATTAAATTCTGAAAAAGAACTTTCAATATCGGAAATAATTACTGAAACTGAAACAGGCAAAGATTATGGTCATTTACTTGGACAATCATCCCAAGTTCCAATAATTATTGATTCCAATAAAAAAACAGTTTCTTTTCCTCCAATCATAAATGCTGGAATAACTACTGTAACTACCAAAACAAAAAATCTCTTTGTTGAAGTAACAGGAATCAATAAAGCTGATGCTGAAGATATGCTTTCAGTTGTTGCAACAATTTTACAAAGTGCAGGATTTACATTAGAAATTGTTCAAATTTCTGGTGCAAAAAATTCTTCACCTAAACTAGAAGAAAGAAAAATATCTGTTGATTCCTCTTTGATTAATCAAACTCTTGGTCTAGATTTGTCAACTCCAAAAATTATTTCATCATTAAAAAAATCTAGATTAAATGCAATTTCAAAAGGAAAAAAAATTGAATGTACTATACCTGCATATAGATTTGATATATTTGGTCCAATGGATTTAGTTGAAGAAGTAGCTTTAGGTTATGGAATTCAAAATTTTGAACCTACAGTATCTCCTTCTCAAACAATTGGACAAACTAATCCTATTTCACTTCATCTAAAATCTCTTAATCAAACCATGATTGGATTAGGATTTCTTGAAGCATTAAATTCAAGTTTGAGTAGTAAGCGTGTACTATATGATATGGTAAATAGAGATTCTAACGATATTATCTCTGTTCTTGATTCAAAAAGTCAAGAGCATACTATTTTACGTGATTCAATTCTTCCTGGATTAATAGAAAATCTTTCAAGAAATATTCATGAATCATATCCTCAAAAAATGTTTGAAACTGGAAATATTTTTAATATTGAAAAACCCATTTCTGAAAAAATTAATCTTGCAGTAATTAGTGCTCACAAAGATGCAAATTTCACTGAGATTAAATCTGTATTACAAACTTTATTGAAAATTGGTTTTGGAATTCAAATTAATACAAAAACAGTTTCTAATTCTACTTTTAAGGATGGACATTGTGCAAATATAGTATTCAATGGAAATGTCATTGGAATTATTGGAGAAATTGATTCTACTATAATTGAAAATTATAAAATTCGTGTACCTGTTGTAGGATTTGAAATTTCTTTATCTGATTCCATTCTCAAATCTCTTTAACATTGAAATCAAAATTAGTGAAATTCCACTTACAAAAAGAATTACTCCAATTGTAAATTCAACAAGAATTTTTTGGAATATTTCTTTTTGCTCTGTTTCTAATGTTATGTAATTATCATTCTCTAAATAATTAAAATATTCAATTTGAGGATAATCAAAAACTATTACAAATGAACCTAAAATCAAAATTATTAATCCCACTAAAAATTTTCTCTGATTTCTAATTTCCAAAAACCTATCACAAAATCCTAATTCTCTTTTAATAAATTTCTAATAGTTTTTAGTAGGTTTATCTAATCACTAAACGCCCAAGAGCAGGCACACAGACGGATTAGGATGACGCTGATCGTAACGATACCAATGATTTCTAATTCACCCAGGTGTGCTACATTATGGGCAACCCCGGTTTCAGAACGTGATGAGGCGTATGGCTATGTCCAATGATTTTTTGCGAGTCAGAACCGGGGAACACTATTTTTCAAAAACCATTAAACGTTAGTAATCTTCAAACTAAAATTATGGTAAATTATTGGTTAGCAAAACAAGAACCAAGTGGACCTAGAGGATATAATTTTGAACAACTAAAAAAAGATAAGACAACTGTTTGGGATGGTGTCCATAATAATTTAGCATTAAAACATATGAGAGAAATGAAACCTGGAGATTTAGTTTTATTTTATCATACTGGTGATGAAAGACAAGCAGTTGGAATTATGCAAGTTACATCAAAACCTTATTCTAATCCAAAAGAAGATGTTGAACGTTTTATTGTTGTTGATGTAAAATATAAAAAAACATTGAAAAAACCAGTTACATTAACTGAAATAAAAAATAATAAAAAATTCAAAGATTGGGAATTAGTTAGGATTTCTAGATTGTCTGTAATGCCTGTACCTAAACCTATTTGGGATGAGATTATCAAAATTTCACAAGGCTAATGTAATAGATTTATTGATATAGTAGAATTATCTAATTGTATTATGGCAACAGCTTATGTTTTAATAAACTGTGAACTAGGTTCTGAAGAAGCTATTATTGGGCAACTAAAGGGCTTAGAAGGTGTAAAAGAAGTTCATGGAACTTTTGGTGCATACGATATTTTGGCCAAGATTGAATCAGACACTGTTGAAAAACTAAGAGAAACAATTACCTGGAAAATCAGAAAAATTGAAAAGATTCGTTCTACTCTTACCCTCATGGGTATTGAAGGTCAAACATAAACACCCTTTTTTCTAATCATGATTCTACATTTTATTTTTGTAATTAAAGAAGAGGATCTAGATAAACGAAAATCTGAATTTGAATATATCAAAAAAATGGCACAATTTTATAAAAAATGGATTAATGATAATTTTGGAATAAATTATGAAATTCAATGTGATGAATTAATTACAAAACCTAGAAGTATTTTACAAAAACTAGATACACATACACTTGTTCGTGATCATGAACAACGTGGAAAAGACACATATCATTTTTACTTAACTCATTTTAAACCTCTATGGACTGATTGTACTTGTGAAGGTTATCATGCAGAAAATTTTGGAATGATTTTTTGGCAATCCCCAAAAGAATCTCATGATGATTTATTTTTAGCAGAAAAAAATTGTACTACTGTTTCCCATGAAATTGTTCATGAAATGTTAAGAATTAAAGGACACAAAAAATACATTCATGCTGTTCATGATGTTTGGACAAAGCATTTCTATGAACAATTAGAATTTCAACAATACGGGGAAGATTTTGAGAAAACAGAAGGAAAGCCAATGTTTTTGACAATGGATATTAGTAATTTTGAAAATTAATTTTTTAAAATACTAACACTTTGTAACTGAATAAATATTGTTTTCAAAATTTGCTGTTTTGAAATCTAATTTATTTTCTGGATCATTATCTCTTGACTTGCTTAATTCTTTGAGTTCCTCTAGTGCATCTTTTCTAAAACCTACTGATGAACCATAAACTGCATCAGTTAACATAGTTCCATGGTCTCCTTTTTTAATATCGTCTACCATTTCATAAAATCTATTTGTTTCTTTTTTGTTAACTGGATTTCCTGTTGCTTTATTTTGAGCTACTGAAATATACATTCCATTATTTTTTACAGCAACAAGAATTTTATGATTTTTTCCAGATTTACCTGGAATTGTTTCGTTAACTAAAACTTCACATTTATGATACATGCTTGATACATATGCAAAAAATCTGTATTGGGCAAATTTTCCTGCATCATCTTCTTCACAATCTACAAAAATTTTGTGTAATAGCTGTAATGCTTCATCATTCATACTTTGTAATCTGTCATCAATTCTGCCTCTTTCAAGTAACTCTGATTTACATTCTTTAGCAATTAATACTAAAATAAAATCTGGTAAATTATAATTTTTTAATGCTGCCACAAATGAACCTGCTTGTGACATACCAAATTTTGGAAATCCTTTATTGACCAAACTAAACTATCTCCTTGTAAAATTTTGAATTTATTGACAACGACTTCTTAAGCTAGTTTTGGCTTATAATTGTTGAGAATTAATGTGCCTATTTTGATATTTTTTTTAATTTTTAATTGTAAATATTAAATTCGGGAAGAATTTTCGGTATGTTATGGAAATTGATAGCACTCCTGAATTGGTTTCAAATGTATATCAAAAATTAAACGAAAATATTACAAAATTTAGAAATGTAGTAGGTAGGCCTCTAACATTAACTGAAAAAATTCTAGCTGGTCATTTTAATGAAATTTCTGAAAAAAACTTTTCTGGTGGAAAAGATTATGTTTTTCTAAAACCTGATCGAGTTGCACTACAAGATGTAACAGGACAAATGGTTATGCTTCAATTTATGCAAGCAGAATTAAATCAAACATCCTTGCCAACTACCGTACATTGTGATCATTTGATTCGAGCTGAAGTAGAAGGTGATACTGATATGAAAGTTTCATTGGATGAAAATAGTGAAGTTTTCAAATTCTTACAATCTGCATGTGCAAAATATGGATGTGGATTTTGGAAACCTGGTGCAGGAATCATACATCAAGTAGTTTTAGAAAATTATGCATTTCCTGGTGGATTAATGATTGGAACTGATTCACATACTCCAAACGCAGGTGGACTTGGAATGATTGCAATTGGTGTTGGTGGTTTAGATGCTGCAGAAACTATGGCTGGAATGCCATGGGAATTATTATACCCAAAAAGAATTGGTGTAAAACTTACTGGTGAATTAACAGGTTGGACTGCACCTAAAGATATTATTTTAAAAGTTGCAGAAGAACTAACTGTCTCAGGTGGAACAAATTCTATTGTAGAATATTTCGGTCCTGGAACTTCATCTATTAGTTGTACTGGAAAAGCTACAATTACAAATATGGGTGCAGAAATTGGAGCCACTTGTTCTATATTTCCTTACGATGAAAGGATGGAAACTTATCTAAAATACACTAATAGAAAAGAAATTGCAGAATTAGCTAATCAAAATAAAGAACTCTTAGTTGCAGATCCCGAAGTTGAATCTGAACCTGAAAAATATTTTGATAAAATAATAGAAATTAATTTGTCGACTTTAGAGCCTCATATTGTTGGACCACATACACCGGATTTGGCAAGATCAATTTCGGAACTTGCAAATGATGTAACTTCTAATGATTATGTAGATCCAATTTCTGTTGCATTGATTGGAAGTTGTACAAACTCTTCGTATGAAGATATGTCAAGAGCAGCTAGTTTAGCTAAACAAGCAAAATCTAAAGGAATTAAATCAAAAATTCCATTACTTGTAACTCCTGGTTCTGAACAAATTAGAGGTACAATTGAGAGAGATGGCCAAATGGATTCTCTTAAAGAAATTGGTGCAACAGTATTAGCAAATGCATGTGGACCATGTATTGGACAATGGAATAGACCTGAATTAGAAAAAAATGAAAAAAATTCAATTGTTACTTCATTTAACAGAAATTTCCCTGGTAGAAATGATGGACAACGTTCAACTCTAAATTTTATCGGTAGTCCTGAAATGATTATTGCATTAGCTTTGGGTGGAAAATTATCTTTCAATCCGTTAACTGATGATCTTACTGCAGCAGATGGAACCAAATTCAAATTAGAACCTCCAACAATTGCACCTGAAGTACCTGAAGAAGGCTTCAAGATACCTGATGGAATTTTTATTGCCCCTCCTTCTGATTCAACTGATGTTGAAGTCATAATTGATCCTAGTAGTAAACGTCTTCAGCGTTTAGCACCTTTTGAAAAATGGCATGGTAATGACTTTGTTGAACTTCCAATCATGGTTAAAGCAAAAGGAAAATGTACAACAGATCATATCTCTCCTGCAGGTGCATGGCTATCACTTAGAGGTCATTTAGATAATCTAAGTGATAATATGTTGTTAGGTGCTGTTAATGCTTTCAATGATCAAGTAGGTAATGGTAAAAATATTTTAAATAATGAAATTGAGCCATTTTCCAAAATTGCTAGACAATACAAACAACAAGGTCTCAATTGGGTAATAATTGGAGATAATAACTATGGGGAGGGCAGTAGTAGAGAACATGCTGCAATGACTCCACGTTATTTGGGTTGTGTTGCAGTTATCACAAAAAGTTTAGCAAGAATTCATGAAACAAATTTGAAAAAACAAGGTGTTTTGGCTTTAACTTTCAATGACCCAAATGACTATGAAAAAATTCTTGAAGATGATAAAATCAGTTTAATTAATTTAGAAAATTTAGAACCCCAAAAACAAGTTACTTGTGTTATTACTCATAGTGATGGAAATAAAGAAGAAATTTTGTTAAATCACTCCTATAATGAATCTCAAATTCAATGGTTCAAACACGGTTCAGCATTGAATGTTTTAAGAAATAAAAAATAAAAAATGGGCCCGACCGGATTTGAACCGACGATCGATGGTTTTGGAGACCATCGCCCTACCAGACTAGGCTACGAACCCACAAGAATCAGAGCAATTTGCCTGAATTTTAACTTATTTTTAACCAAGATTTATTTGCAATAATCAATTATCTGTTGTAAGAAACAATGGTTAAACCAGTTTATTTTGTATTGGGAGCAATTCCTGTAATTGTTGCAATTTTACTTGCTGTTCCATTAATTACAAAAAATGAAATTCCTGTATCTGCTACAAATTCTTTTGATAAGATAGAAATTGAATTCACAAAACATCAATTAAAAAAAATTACTAATGGAATTGCTGAAAGAACTGGTGCCGAAAAAACTGAAATTCTCTTAATAAAAAATGATGGAGAGACAAAATACACTATTACTGAACAGGGATATCCTCAACCTGCGATAAAATCAAAAATTGATAAACAAAGTTTGGAAAAAATTAAGGCATTGATAAAAGAAACTGGTTTTATTTCTATTGACCCAAACACTTTTTCAGTTTTTCAAAATGTTACTGATTATCAAAAATCTTCAGTTAAAGTTACTCTTAATGGGCGTGTAAATCAAATTCATTGGCCTGAATCTTCTGCAACTCCAGATTTTATTCCACCAATTATCACCATGGTTGAATCTGAATTAGATAAAGTGATGTCCGAATTTAGTGAATAGGTACAAATAGTCTGTAACAAAAATTATTGTATGTTACCACTATCTGGTGAAAGAGTAAATGCTAGAGGAATTATTTCTGAAAAATTAGATTCCTTTGACACAATACGTGGTTCAAGCACATTAAAACGAGGTTTTGCTCATATGCAAAAAAATGGTGTTGTAATGGATGTTACAAATGTTGAACAAGCATTAATTGCTCAAGAGGCTGGTGCGGTATCTGTTATGGTTTTAGATAAACTTCCATCTGAAGTTAGAAAGGCTGGTGGTGTTGCAAGAACTGCAAGTATAAAAATTATTGAAGAAATTATGGATTCTGTTACTATTCCTGTTATGGCAAAATGTAGAATTGGACATGTGAATGAAGCTTTAGTTTTACAAGAGACTGATGTTGATATGATTGATGAATCTGAAGTTTTAACTCCTGCAGATGAATTACGTCATATTTGGAAATGGGATTTAACAACACCCGTTGTTAATGGTGCAAGATCTTTAGCTGAAGCATTAAGAAGAATTGAAGAAGGTGCATCAATGATTAGAACAAAAGGTGAACCTGGAACAGGAAATGTCGCAGAAGCTATTACCCATATTAAAAAAGTCAATGATGAATTAAGAACAATCAAATCAATTTATGATTCTGGTGACAATCAAGACTTGGTACGTATGGCAAGAGAATTCAAAGTTTCATATGATATTGTAGAACAAACTGCAAAACTTGGAAGATTGCCTGTTGTTAATTTTGCAGCAGGTGGAATAGTGCTAATAGACAACAAAGTTCTTTTAGTTAAAAATCGCCTAAGAAAAGAATATAAAGAGTATTATGACTCTGGATTTTGGGGTTTCCCAAAAGGACATTTGGAAGAGGGGGAAACACCCTTAAAGGCTGCGGAACGCGAGGTTTTCGAAGAAACGGGTTTTGAAGTTGTTTGTGTTGGAAAGGGAAAGAATAATCCTTTGGATCAAAAAGCAACACCAGATTCTTTAAGCAGTGAGGCAAAAAAGAAAAAAATGAATCCAAAGATGTTAGCAAGTTTTGTTGATGGTAGTAAGACAATGATTGAAATGACATCCCTTTCCAATGGAATAGGTCTTCCTTTAGATAAAGTAGGAATGAATGGTCCTGTAAGTGAAGTGCAAGACTTAAACAAAACATTAATCCCAAAAGAAGATTTACAGA
>LUMG01001090.1_pt1 | contig 11445 bp, 14 predicted proteins | sample 729691 | NCBI WGS metagenome assembly LUMG01 (sample SAMN03860269, study PRJNA289734) | marine metagenome | biome: seawater column; feature: ocean; material: water; isolation source: Red Sea water column Station 34 - depth 50m | place: Saudi Arabia: Red Sea | collected 2011-10-15 | depth 50 m
CCATACATCCGCTTGCAGATTTATACATTAACTTACTATCTTTAGGGAAATGTCTTTCTTTAATTATCAATCCATCTATATCAAATGATGCAGCACTTCTAATTAATGAACCAATATTTCTTGGATCAGTAACCTCATCAAGACAGACAAGTGTTAAATTATTTTTATCTTTTATAAATTGTTTTAGATCAGGTTGATCCAAATGTTCAATCTCTGCAACATAACCATTATGCATTAATTGTTCTTTAGAAGTATATTTGTCTAATTCTTTTTTAGATTTAAAGTAAACTTTAACATCCTCTAAAATGTTTTTATTTGGGTTTTTTCTATGAATATTTTTTTTAGACTCCTCCGTTAAAAATACTCTTAAAACCTTTCTTTTAGGGTTTCTAAGAGCCTCAATAACTGCGTGTTGACCAACAATGAAAAATGATGATTTATTCATAAATTAGTATCTGTTTTATACGGTTTTTTTAATATTTTCCTATTAAATCACGTGTTGCATTTGCATAAATAAAATATATAAAACGCTTGTTATTTGAAGCTTTATTGAACAAGGGGACACTTCCCCAAAGGAGGGGTTCCAGAGCGGTCAAATGGGGCGGGCTGTAAACCCGTTGACTTCGGTCTTCGAAAGTTCGAATCTTTCCCCCTCCACCATTTAATAAATTTTAGATAACATGGAGTGTTACTCTTGGGGTTGTGCGGGTGTAGTTCAATGGTAGAACGCTAGCCTTCCAAGCTGGATGTAAGGGTTCGATTCCCTTTACCCGCTCCAAGAAAATAAAATTGAAAATGAAAACAAATAAACTGAGGTAAAAACGTAATGTCAAAAGAAAAATTTGTAAGAAATAAACCCCACTGTAACATTGGGACTATTGGTCATGTCGACCATGGTAAAACAACTCTTACTGCCGCGATTACAAATGTATTAGCACAAGCTGGCGGTGGAACTGCAGTTGCTTATGATCAAATTGATAAAGCACCTGAAGAAAAAGAGAGAGGTATAACAATTTCAACAGCACACGTTGAGTATGAAACTGAAAAAAGACACTATGCTCACGTAGACTGTCCTGGTCACGCTGACTATGTTAAAAACATGATCACTGGTGCTGCACAAATGGATGGAGCAATTTTAGTTGTTAATGCAGCTGATGGTCCAATGCCACAAACAAGAGAACACATTCTTTTAGGAAGACAAGTTGGTATTCCTGCAATTGTTGTTTACTTAAATAAAGTAGACCAAGTTGATGATAAAGAAATGATTGAACTTGTTGAAGAAGAAATTAGAGAGCTTTTAACTTCATACAAATACCCAGGTGATAAAACACCAATCGTTAAAGGTTCAGCTTTAGCAGCAGTTGAAGGAAGAGATGATGAAATTGGAAAAAATTCAATTTTAGAATTAATGAAAGCTGTTGATGAACATATTCCGCAACCAGCTAGAGAAGTTGACAAACCATTCTTGATGGTGAAGCTGGTGATAACGTTGGAATTTTATTGAGAGGTATTGAAAGAACTGATATCGAAAGAGGTCAAGTTCTTTGTAAGCCTGGTTCAATTACTCCACATACTAAATTTGAAGCTCAAGCGTATGTACTTAAAAAAGATGAAGGTGGAAGACATACTCCATTCTTTACTAAGTACAGACCACAGTTTTATTTTAGAACAACAGACGTTACAGGTGAAGTAGAATTACCAGCTGGTACTGAAATGGTTATGCCAGGTGATGATGCTAAATTCACTGTTAAACTAATTACACCAATTGCTATGGCAGAGAAATTAAACTTTGCAATTAGAGAAGGTGGAAGAACTGTTGGAGCAGGAGTAGTAACTAAAATTATAGAGTAACTCTATAAATAGGAGTGTAGCTCAATTGGTAGAGCGCCGGTCTCCAAAACCGGAGGCTGAGGGTTCGAGTCCCTCCGCTCCTGCCAATTTGAGCTTAGAAATTATGAGAAACCCGATTAAATTTATACAAGAAGTTAAACAAGAGGCTTTTAAAGTTACTTGGCCAACTTGGAAAGAAACATTGCAAGGTGCTTTAATGGTTTTTGTTATGGCAGTTGTTATGTCTTTATTTTTTCTTCTTTTAGATCAGGTTTTGAAATTTTTCTTAGAACTTTTACTTAAAGTGAGTATTTAATGAAAAATTGGTACATTGTTCAGTCACATTCTAGTTTTGAGAATAAAGTAGCTTCTTTAATTAAAGAGGAGGCAGACAAAGCCAAAATTTCTGATAAGTTTGAAGAGATTATTGTACCCACACATGATGTTACTGAGGTTAAGAGAGGTAAAAGAATTCAAAGAAAAAAAAAATACTTTCCTGGATATGTATTAATAAAAAGTGAAATGGATAATAATATTTATCACATGATTAAAAATATTAAGAGAGTCAGTGGTTTCTTAGGAACAAAAGGTATACCTGTTCCAGTCTCAGATAAAGAAGAAATCTGGCGTAGATTACAGTGTAGGTGAAAAAGTTCAGGTTGTAGATGGTCCATTTGCTTCATTTACTGGAATGATTGAAGAAATTGATGAAGAAAAAGCTAGACTTAAGGTGTCAGTTTCTATATTTGGTCGTCCTACACCAGTAGATTTAGAATATAATCAGGTTGAGAAGGTAAGTTAATGGCAAAAGAAATTAGTGGATTTATAAAATTACAAATTAAAGGCGGTCAAGCTAATCCAGCTCCCCCAGTTGGTCCTGCATTAGGTCAACGTGGGGGAAATATTATGGAGTTTTGTAAATCTTTTAATGACAAAACTAAATCAATGGCGGGTAAGCCTGTACCAAGCAGTAAAACTTAAAGGTGGATCTAAAGAACCTGGAAGAAATATTGTTGCTTCAATTTCTAAAAAACAATTAGAGAGTATAGCAAAAGAAAAAATGAATGATCTAAATGCACATGATATTGAAGAAGCTATAAAAATTATTGCAGGATCAGCTAGATCAATGGGTATTGAGGTAAAAGAATAATGGCATCAAAAAGATACAAAAAATTACCTGAAAAGACAAAAGACTTGAACGCGGAGTCTATAGAAAAATTATTACCTGAACTTAAGAAAAACTGCCCAACTAAATTTGACGAGTCATTAGATTTAAGTTTTCAAATAAATCACAAGCAAAAGAAAAGCGAAGTTAATATTAGAACAGTTGTTAATTTACCTGGCGGCACAGGTAAGAAAGTTAAAGTTGCTGTAGTTTGTGAAGATAATAAAGCGCAAGATGCAAAAGATGCAGGTGCAGATATCGTAGGTGGTGATGAATTTGTTGAAAGAATTAAAGGTGGAGAATTAAATTTTGAAAAATTAATTTGTACACCAGGAATGATGATTAAACTTTCTAAATTAGGAAAAGTTTTAGGACCAAAAGGTTTAATGCCTAATCCAAAGCTTGGTTCAGTTTCTGAAAATATTAAAGAAGCAGTAACTAATGCTAAATCTGGTCAAGTAGAAATTAGAAATGATAAAGATGGAAACATTGGAGTTAGTATTGGTAAAAAATCTTTTAGTGATGATCAATTATTAAAAAACTATAATGCAATTTTAGATGCTTTAGAAAATTATGATGAACAAAGAACAAAAGAAAAATTATATTGAAGAAATGACTAGTAAGTTTGAAAACAGCAAAGCTGTTATGGTTACTCATTACCAAGGTTTAACTATGACTCAATTAGATGAATTGAGAGCGAAAATGAGAGAACATGGAATTATTTTCAAAATAACAAAAAACAGAATTACAAAATTAGCTTTAGAAAAAACAAAGTGTAAAGATTTATCGAATTTATTTACTGGTCCTACAGCAGTTGCATTTGGAGAGGATGCTATAATGTCTGCAAGGATTCTTTCAAAATTTGCAAAAGATAACGAAAACTTAAAATTAATTGGTGGAATTATGGATAACGAGATTCTGAAACACAACCCAAAGAGTAATACATATGCCTGACCTAAACAAAATTATTGAAGACTTATCAAGTTTGACTGTTGCAGAGGCAGCTGAACTTTCAAAACAATTAGAAGAAAAATGGGGTGTAACTCCAATGGCAGCAGCAGCTCCAGCAGCAGCAGGTGGTGCGGCTCCAGCAGAAGATAAAGATGATTTTACAATCATGTTAGTTTCTGCAGGTGATAAAAAAATTAATGTTATCAAAGAAGTAAGAGCAGCTACTTCATTAGGTTTAAAAGAAGCTAAAGATCTTGTAGAGGGAGCACCAAAAGAAGTTAAATCTGGTGTAAACAAAAAAGACGCTGAAGAGATCAAAGCTAAGTTAGAAGCTGCTGGCGCTAAAGTAGAACTTAAATAAATTAAATAGAAAGAATTCGAATACTGATTATTTTTAATCAGTATTTATAAACATAGATGCAATTATCTTTTACTGAAAAGAAAAACATTAGAAAAAGTTTTGGTAAACTAAAAGAGAGTTTATCTATACCTAACTTAATTGAAGTACAAAAAAATTCGTACAAAGAATTAACAGAATTTAATGCTGAGGCAGCAGAACTTACCAAAGGTTTTGATAGAGTTTTTAAAAGTATTTTTCCTATTGAAGATTTAAATGACAAAGCAACTTTAGAATATGTTTCATATAGATTAGAGAAACCAAAATTTGATGTTGAAGAATGTATAGCAAGAGGTCTTACATATTCATCAGCTCTTAAGTGTACTTTAAGATTAGTAGTTTATGAAATAGATCAAGAAAATAATACAAAAGATATTTTATCAGCTAAAGAGCAAGAAGTATATATGGGTGAAGTTCCTATGATGACTAATAGTGGAACTTTTATAACTAACGGTGTTCAAAGAGTTGTAGTAAACCAAATGCACAGAAGTCCAGGTGTATTTTTTGATCATGATAAAGGAAAAACTCATGCAAGTGGTAAACTTTTATTTAATTGTAGAGTAATACCTAATAGAGGGCAAAAACTGGTGAAGTTGTAATTAAATTAGGTGACAAGATTAATTTTTTAAGTGCAAAAAAATTAGCTAATGATGGTTTGAAAGACATACTAGTTTCTAGAGAGTCCTTGTTTGGTAAATTTTTACACAGAGATGTAAAAGTTAATGAAGAAGAAGATGGTGTATTTAAAATTGGGACTGAATTAAATGATACAATAATTCAACAAATTTTAGATGCAAATATACATACACTTCAAATTTCTGTTACAAACTCTATAAATAAAGGACCTTATCTACTTACAACTATTTTAGCTGATAAAAATAATACTAAAGACGAAGCTATCACAGAAATCTACAAAATGTTAAGACCTGGAGAGCCACCAACCATAGAGATAGCAACTCAAATATTTAATAATCTTTTCTTTAGCTCAGACAGATATGATTTGTCTGATGTTGGAAGAGTTAAAATGAACTCAAGATTAAACCAAGAATGTTCTGATAAAATTACCATATTAAGAAATGACGATATCATAGCAATTATTCATAAAATGTTGGATTTACGTGATGGTAAAGATGATGTCGATGACATTGATCACCTAGGAAATAGAAGAGTTCGTTCTGTTGGAGAGCTAGTTGAGAACCAAGCTAGAATTGGTGTTTACAGAATGGAAAGAGCTATTAAAGAAAAAATGACAACTTTAGATGTTGAGTCAGCAATGCCACAAGATCTAATTAATGCAAAACCATTAACAGTTTCATTGAAAGATTTTTTTGCAAGTTCACAACTATCTCAGTTTATGGATCAAACAAATCCTTTATCTGAAATTACTCATAAAAGAAGAGTTTCAGCGTTAGGTCCGGGTGGTTTAACAAGAGAAAGAGCAGGTTTTGAAGTCAGGGACGTCCATCCAACTCACTATGGAAGAATTTGTCCAATTGAGACACCAGAGGGTCCAAATATTGGTTTGATTAATAGTTTATCTACTTATGCAAAAATTAATAAGTATGGCTTTATTGAAAGTCCATACAAAAAAGTAAAAGACGGTGTTGTTCAAGATAAAGTCGAATACTTGTCAGCAATGGAAGAAACAAAATTCACTATTGCTCAAGCAAATACAAAACTTGATAAAAATGGAAAAATTACTGAAGAACTAGTTTCATGCAGACAAAACCTTAACTTTCTTTTAGCAAAACCTGACTCTATTGATTACATTGACGTATCACCAAAACAATTAGTTTCAGTTGCAGCATCATTAATTCCATTCTTAGAAAATGATGATGCAAACAGAGCCTTAATGGGATCAAACATGATGAGGCAAGCAGTTCCATTATTAAAACCTGAGTCACCGCTTGTTGGTACAGGAATTGAAAGTGATGTTGCTTTAGACTCTGGTGAACCAAAATACTTGTATAAATCAAAGACCACTAGTTAGAGTTGGTGATAAAGTTAAATCTGGAGATATTATTGCAGATGGTCCTTCAACAAAATTAGGTGAACTTGCTTTAGGTAAGAACGTTACTGTAGCATTCATGCCGTGGCAAGGTTACAACTTTGAAGACTCAATCTTAATTTCAGAAAGATGTGTTACAGATGACGTATTCACATCTGTTCACATTGTTGAATACGAAATAATGGCAAGAGATACAAAGCTTGGTGAAGAAGAAATAACTAGAGATATACCAAATGTAAATGAAGAGGCTTTAAAAAACCTTGATGAATCAGGAATAGTTTATATTGGTGCAGAGGTAAATGCTGGAGATATTTTAGTTGGTAAAGTTACTCCAAAAGGAGACTCAGCATCTGGTCCAGAAGAAAAATTATTAAGATCAATTTTTGGAGAAAAAGCTATTGATGTAACTGATACATCTTTAAGAATGTCTAGAGGATCAAGTGGAACAGTAGTTGATGTAAGAGTATTCAATAGACATGGAATTGAGAAGGACGAAAGATCAATAACTATTGAAAGAGCTGAAATTGAGCAAGTTCAACAAGATAAAATTGTTGAGGAAGAAATATTAGAAAGAAGTATTAAACAAAGAGCTTCACAATTCTTGTCAGGATCATCTTTAACTAAAAAAGTAAAAGATTTATCAGAAGGAACTAAGTTAGATTTTGATACAATTAATAAATTATCCATTAATGATGTATTCAAAATCACTGTAGGAAATGTAAATGACGAAGCAACATTAGCTCAATTAAAAGATCAATATAGTAAAGCAAAACAAGACATTACAGAGAGATTTGAAGATAAAGTTTTAAAAATTAGAAGTGGTGATGATTTATTACCAAGTGTTATGAAAATGGTAAAAGTATTCGTTGCTATAAAAAGAAGATTAAGACCTGGTGATAAAATGTCAGGAAGACATGGAAACAAAGGAGTTGTAAGTAAAATTGTACCTGTTGAAGATATGCCATATAGAGAAGATGGTAGACCAGTTGATATTGTGTTAAATCCACTGGGTGTTCCAAGTAGGATGAACGTTGGACAAATTTTAGAGACACATTTAGGTTGGGCATGTAAAGAATTTGGTGAACAAGTTAAAAATTTAGTAAACGAAAATAACAAAAAAATTGAAAGAACAGAAAAAATCGAAAAATTCTTAAAATCTGTTTATGGAGAAGAAATTTTCAACGAAAAAGTAGATAAATTAAGCAAGAGTGAATTCAAAGATCTTTGTGAAAATTTACAAAATGGTATCGCAATCTCAACACCTGTTTTTGATGGTGCTAAAGAAAAAAATGTTACTGAGATGCTTGAACTAGCAAATCTACCAGGATCAGGACAAACTTATTTATGGGATGGAAGAACAGGAGAGAAATTTGATAGACCGGTTACTGTTGGAATAATTTACATGCTAAAACTTCATCACTTAGTTGAAGATAAAATTCATGCAAGATCTACTGGACCTTACAGTTTGGTTACACAACAACCGCTTGGTGGTAAAGCACAGTTAGGTGGTCAAAGATTTGGTGAAATGGAAGTGTGGGCTCTTGAAGCATATGGTGCATCATATACATTACAGGAAATTTTAACTGTTAAATCTGATGACGTCGCAGGAAGAGTTAAAGTTTATGAGACTATAGTTAAAGGTGAAGAAAACTTTGAGTCAGGTATACCAGAGTCGTTTAACGTTTTAGTTAAAGAGATTAAATCATTAGCATTAAATGTGGAGCTTAATTAATGAAAAAAGAATTAACAGATCTATTTAAGGGCAGCGAAATTTCAGAAGCTCAAAATTTTAATAGCATTAAAATTTCACTTGCTAGCCCAGAGAAAATTAAATCTTGGACATTTGGTGAAATTAAAAAGCCTGAAACAATTAATTATAGAACGTTTAGACCTGAAAAAGATGGTTTATTCTGTGCAAGGATTTTTGGACCAATAAAAGATTATGAGTGTTTATGCGGTAAGTATAAACGAATGAAATTTAGAGGAATTATCTGTGAGAAATGTGGTGTTGAGGTTACAAAATCAAATGTAAGAAGAGAAAGAATGGGCCACATTAATCTTGCTACACCAGTAGCACATATTTGGTTCTTAAAGTCTCTTCCAAGCAGAATTGCTTTGGCAGTAGACATGAAATTAAAAGAAATAGAGAGAGTTCTTTATTTTGAAAACTTTATAGTAATAGAACCTGGTTTAACTGGTTTACAAAAAAATCAACTCTTAAATGAGGAAGAATTAGCAAAATACCAGGATGAGTTTGGTGAAGAAAGTTTTACAGCGGGAATAGGAGCAGAAGCTGTTCTTGAGATGCTGAAAAATTTAGATTTAGAATTAGAAAGAAAAAATCTTGTTAGCTTTATTAAAGAAACCAAATCAAAAGTTAACGAAGAAAGAGCAATTAAAAGATTAAAATTAATAGAGTCATTTATTGAAACAGGTCAAAAACCTGAGTGGATGATTATGACTGTTGTACCAGTTATACCACCAGAATTAAGACCATTAGTTCCTCTTGATGGTGGAAGATTTGCTACTTCAGATCTTAACGATTTATACAGAAGAGTAATTAACAGAAATAACAGATTAAAAAGATTAATGGATCTTAAAGCTCCAGATATCATTGTAAGAAATGAAAAAAGGATGCTTCAAGAGTCTGTAGATGCTCTATTTGATAACGGTAGAAGAGGCAGGGTAATAACAGGAACAGGTAAGCGACCACTTAAATCTCTTGCTGAAATGTTAAAAGGTAAACAAGGAAGATTTAGACAAAATTTATTAGGTAAACGAGTTGATTATTCTGGAAGATCAGTAATCGTTGTCGGTCCTGATTTAAAATTACATGAGTGTGGTTTACCGAAAAAAATGGCTCTTGAGTTATTTAAACCATTTTTATATGCAAGATTAAATAAATTAGGCTTAGCTTCAACAATTAAACAAGCTAAAAAATTAGTTGAAAAAGAAACAAATGCAGTTTGGGACGCTTTAGAATTAATAGTTAGAGAGCATCCGGTACTTTTAAATAGAGCACCAACACTTCATAGGCAATTGAATTACATCCTTTAACTTGTGCTGCATTTAACGCTGACTTCGATGGTGACCAAATGGCAGTGCACGTGCCGTTAAGTTTAGAAGCACAATTAGAAGCAAGAATTTTAATGTTATCTACAAATAATATTCTTTCTCCATCAAACGGTAAACCAATTATTGTTCCGAGTCAGGATATGATTTTAGGAATTTACTATCTTTCACAAGAACCTATATCTGACAAACCAGCTGGATACTTTACAAATTCAGATCAAATTGAATTTGCATTATCATCTGGTCAAATAAATGTACATAGCACTATCATTTCAAGATACGAGACTGTAGATGAGCAAGGGAATAAGAAAATAGAAAAATATACTTCTACAGCTGGAAGATTTTTATTAGCAAATTTATTACCTAAAAATAGTAACATTAAGTTTTCTTTAGTAGATAGATTATTGCCTAAAAAAGTAGTTTCAGAAATAATTGATGTTGTATTTAGATTTTGTGGTCAAAAAACAACTGTAATTTTCTGTGACAAGCTTAAAGATTTAGGATTTAAACACGCATTTAAAGCAGGAATTTCGTTTGGAAAAGACGATCTTGTAATCCCTGAAAATAAAACTCAATTAATTGATGATACTAAGAAATTAATTGCAGATTATGAAACTCAATATGCTGAAGGTTTAATTACAAGAGGTGAAAAATACAACAAAGTTGTTGATGCTTGGTCTAAGTGTACAGATAAAGTTGCTGGAGAAATGATGAAAGGAATTTCAGCTACAGAAAAAACTGATGAAGGATTGAAAATAAATTCTGTATTTATGATGGCAGACAGTGGAGCTAGAGGATCTGCTGCTCAAATGAAACAATTAGCTGGTATGAGAGGTTTGATTGCTAAACCGTCAGGGGAAATTATCGAAAGTCCAATTATTTCAAACTTTAAAGAAGGATTAACTGCTTTAGAGTACTTTAATTCAACTCACGGAGCTAGAAAAGGATTAGCAGATACAGCACTTAAAACAGCTAGTTCTGGATATTTAACAAGAAGACTATGTGATGTTGCACAAGACTTAACAATAACTAAAGTTAATTGCGATGATCCTGGATTTATTGAACTTTCTGAAATTTTAGAGGGTGGTAATGTGGTTGTTAGTTTATCTGAAAGAGCATTAGGAAGAGTAACAGCTGCTGATGTTAAAAACCCTTTATCAGGTGAAGTAATTATTAAAAAATCTGAAATGATTGATGAAGCAGGCTGCGATAAAATTGATGCTGCAGGAGTTAAATCAATTAAAGTTTATTCAGTAATGACATGTAGTTCAAAAGAGGGTGTTTGTGCTACTTGCTATGGACGAGATTTATCAAGAGGTAAGATGGTTCATGTTGGTGAAGCTATTGGAATGATATCTGCTCAATCAATTGGAGAACCAGGAACACAGCTAACAATGAGAACGTTCCACGTTGGAGGAACAGCTTCAGTTAAACAAGATTCTCAAATAGTTACCAAAAGTGAAGGAACTTTAAAAATAATAAACTCAAATATTTTAGAGGACTCTAAAAAGAATTTGATTGTTATGGGAAGAAACACTCAACTTTCTATAGAGGATGACAAAGGAGTTCAGATAGCGGTTTATAAAGTTGCTTATGGTTCAAGATTATTTTTTAACAACGGTGACAAAGTCAAAGCAAATACTAAAATATGTGAATGGGATCCTTACACAACACCAGTTATAGCAGAGAAAAGTGGTACAGCTAGTTATGTAGATTTAATTGATGGTGTATCAATTCAAGAAACTACTGACGATGCAACAGGAATTTCTTCTAAATCAGTAATTGATTGGAGAGGTCAATCAAAAAGTACTGATTTAAAACCTAGAATTACTTTAAGAGATGAAAAAGGAAATGTGATTAAAAAAGCTGATGATAATGAAGCTAGATATTATTTAGTACCAGATTCAATTTTATCAATTAAAGATGGTCAAAAAGTTTATGCAGGTGACGTAATTGCAAGATTACCTAAGGAAACTACAAAAACAAAAGATATTGCCGGAGGTCTTCCAAGAGTTGCTGAGT
>LUMG01000134.1_pt1 | contig 11399 bp, 9 predicted proteins | sample 729691 | NCBI WGS metagenome assembly LUMG01 (sample SAMN03860269, study PRJNA289734) | marine metagenome | biome: seawater column; feature: ocean; material: water; isolation source: Red Sea water column Station 34 - depth 50m | place: Saudi Arabia: Red Sea | collected 2011-10-15 | depth 50 m
ACACAAAGTTTTGCAGCTGGTAATACAGGAGTGCAAATGGGTGGTTGGTTTAACAAAAAAATTAGATCAGCTAATGACTTTAAAGGTTTAAAAATGCGTATGCCTGGTTTAGGTGGACAAGTTCTTGGAAAACTTGGTGGTTCTCCAATTTCACTTCCTGGTGGACAAATTTATGAAAACCTTGTGTCAGGTGCAATTGATGCAACAGAATGGGTAGGACCTTGGAATGATGAAGCTATGAAGTTCCAGGAAGCTGCTAAGTATTATTACTATCCAGGAATGCATGAACCAGGATCTACACTAGCTTGTGGAGTTAACAAATCTTGGTTTACTAGTTTGTCAAAATCAGATCAGTTAATTATTAAAACTGCATGTGATTGGGCTGACACAACTACAATGGCTGAATACAATGCTAAAAACGGAGCTGCACTAGCACGATTAGTTAACGAAAGTGGAGTTAAACTAGAGAAGTTTAACGATAAAGTTTACGATGCTTTCGCTAAAGGTGCTGCTGAAGTTTTCGATGAAGTTCAACAACATAGTGCTCTTGCTAAGAAAGTACATGCTGCCTTTGTTAAAGGTCGTAAGGAAATTGGTGCTTGGACTAACTTGTCTGACGGGCCATATGTTGCTCAAAGAAATAGAGCATTAGGAGTATAATTTAATTCTAACTTATTACTAGAGGGCCCTTAAATGGGCCCTCTTTTTATATATCATTAAAAGATTTTTAATATGATGGCGAAAAATAACTTATCTATTTTAATAAGAATATTTAGTTATTCTATCTTAGCTTTAACTTTTGTTTTTTTAGTAAATAATGTTTTAACAGTTTGGTTTGATTGGCCAGGAGTTAAAAAACTTTTTGCTCATTACGAATTATTTGGTTTTAAAAAATTAAATAAGCCTTTAGAGGGGCTAGCAATAAACTTATCATATATTCAATTGCTATTTTATTTTGTATCTCTCATAGGAGTTATATTTTTTGTTTTGAAATCTATAAAACAAACATTACAGACAGACTCTGAGATCTTAACAAAAATTACAGCTTACGTTGTGAGATCTTCTTTCTGGGCTGTATTAATTGTTGGAGTAGCAGATTTTTTAATCTCATTTATGGTTGTAGAGAAACTAGTTGAGCCAATTTTTGGTGAACAACTTAAAATTAATTTAGTAATACCTGCCTTTAGAATTACATATATACATTTTCCTTTAATATTAGCTTCTTTTGTAATTGGTTATTTTACAAGATCTGTAGGGTTTATTTGGTTAGCAGTTTTAGTAGTTGGAAGTGAATTTTTAATTGTATTATCAAGATTTATTTTTCAATATGAACAAGCATTCCAAGGTGACTTAGTTCGTTTTTGGTATGCAGCCCTTTATTTATTTGCAAGCGCTTATGCGTTAATTCATGAGGGGCACGTTAGAGTTGATGTTCTTTATACTGGTTTTAGCGAACGTAAAAAAGCATGGACTAATGCAATTGGGTCATTAATTCTAGGAATTCCTTTATGTTTGATTGTAATATTTTTAGGCATGGGGGGCAAAGCTAGTATCATCAATGGTCCTGTAATTTCATTTGAAATTACGCAGCAAGGTTCAAACGGATTATATTTACTTTATCTAATGGCAGTTTATTTAGCTGTGTTTGCAGTAAGTATGTTAACTCAATTCACTAGCTACTTTATGAGTAGCAGTCATAAACTTTTAAAGAATTAAATAATGGAACATTTATTTTTAGCTTTACTTGTAATTATAATGATTGGAGCATTAGCTTCTGGTTTTCCAGTAGCTTTTGCATTACCTGGATCAGCAATAATTTCAATCGGGCTTGCTGCTTTTTTTGGTTACTTATTTGCAGGAGATAGTAGTGCTTATTTTGCTGTTGATGGCCCCAAAGAATGGTTAACCGCCGGTATTACAAACTTTAGGAGTAACTACTGGGATGTAGAAACTGATACTTTAATTGCAATTCCTTTATTTATTTTCATGGGGATCATGCTGCAAAAATCAAAAATTGCGGAAGATCTTTTAGTTACAATGGGGCAGTTGTTTGGACCTATCCCTGGAGGTTTAGGAATATCAGTAATTTTTGTTGGGGCGTTACTTGCAGCTACCACGGGTATTGTTGGCGCAACAGTAATAGCAATGGGATTAATATCATTACCCACAATGCTTAATAATAAATATGATAAAAGTCTAGCAAGTGGAATTGTTTGTTCATCAGGAACTCTTGGGCAAATTATACCTCCATCAATTGTATTAATTATTATAGCTGATCAATTAGCTAGCGCAGCAGACGTTGCAAATACTATGCGTCAGACTGATTACAAAATTTTAACTGGTGAATTTAATATGCCTGGAGAATTTAGAGTGGGTTCTACTTCTGCAGGAGATATGTTTTTGGGAGCACTATTACCTGGTTTAGTATTGGTTGGTTTGTATATGATTTATGTATTTGTGTATGCAAGACTAAATCCCAAGGCAGCTCCTCCCGTTCCATTTAAAGGAAATTTTGACTCAAAATTTTGGATTAAGGTTTTAATAGTAATTATTCCTCCACTTGCTTTAATTTTTGCAGTTTTAGGATCTATACTTTTAGGTATTGCAACCGTTAATCAAGCTGGATCAATTGGAGCAATAGGTGCAACCATGATGGCTGGTTATCGTTTACATAAAGGAAAAAAAGATGCTTACTATCCAATTATAATTGCAATTTTATCTGTTATTCCAATTTATATTTTGTCTAAGAATTATAATTTAAATATTAAGGCTGTAGAAACTAGAGATCTTACAGCAATTTTTATCACAGGATTTTTTACAATTACTTTTTTAATTGGAATTGTTTGGAGTTTTTGGAGAGCATACAAAATTGAGAATGTTTTAAGAGAGGTTGTTACAGAAACATGTGTAACGACTTCAATGGTTTTTATAATTTTATTAGGTGCTGCAATGTTAACCTCTGGATTTAGAGCATTTGGAGGTGAAGAGCTAGTAAGAGATTTTCTTCAAGATTTGCCAGGGGGATTTTGGACACAGTTTATTGTTGTAATGGCAGTGATTTTTTTACTAGGTTTCTTTCTTGATTTTATAGAAATAGCCGTTGTTGTTGTTCCTATCATTGCTCCGATATTATTAGCTGAACCAGGAGCTAATGTAAGTGCAATTTGGCTTGGTGTAATGATTGGAGTAAATTTACAAACCTCATTTTTAACACCACCATTTGGTTTTGCATTATTTTACTTAAAAGGTGTAGCTTCAAAACTTGTTACTACTTTAAATATCTGGAAAGGTGTTGTTCCATTCATTATTTTACAATTAATAGGTCTTGGAATTGTTGGTTTCTATCCATCATTAGTAAATTACTTGCCAGCAAGAACATATTTAACTTCGAATGTTGCTCCACCACCGATGAATCCAAAGCTACAATATTGCTTACAAGAGTACAAATTTGCGATTTACAACACTGAAGAACAAAGAATTACTAATGCAATAAAAGACATGCAGAAATTAACTCCCGCAAATCTTCCAATGGATAAATTAGATATTTTTGAAGAGCATTTTGATAATGCGCTTGGGACTTTTGCTATTGTTAAAAAACTTCAAAAAACAGAGGAAGAATATGAATTATTTACAAAAGATTATAGGGACTTGCATTTCAATGTAAGAAAAATTGAGAAAAAAATTAGAAAAATAGACCAGAAAATTAAAAAAACAAAAGCTGAAATTAGAAATTTAGATGATGATAACTTATCAGATAAAAATAAATTAGAATTAAAGATCGAGAATTACGAGCTAGAAATTAAAGAACTTCAAAATAAAGTTCCTGAAAGCTGGAAAGCTAAAAATGGAGAGTTTGAAATATTGCACAAAGCAAAAAACACAAGAACTAAAAGATATAGAAAAAACGTTGATGAAGCTTATGAAACTCTGGATCAAATAGTGATGTTTATAAATGACAATGAAAAATTAAAAGAACTTTCACCAGAAATAAAAGAATTAAAATATAATATTGATAATAGAAATTACGAAAACGCAATATCAATAATTGATAATCTTTTTGAAAAACTAGGAGAAATTTCTGGAACCGAAGAATTTGCAAATAAATTAGATGACCTAATATCTGTTATAGATAATGATGAGGTAGATGAGCAAAAATTGTCTGAAGTAAGTTCAGAGACTTTTGATCTTTTCAATTTAGAAGTTTCATGGAGAGATGATGCTAATAAGAATTTGATGCCTGAATTAATTAAATATAATGATGTTATCAAACATAATATTGGTCTTAGACTTCAAAACAGATTAACTAAAGAACAAGCTAAATTTGTTGCAAGGTGTAACTCAGTTCATAGAGATATATCTTTAAACTTTTAATTAATGGAAAATTATATTTTACCAAAAAAACAGGCTATTGTTGTTTTTTTTGTATTTGCATTTGGTTATTTTTTATCATGTTTGTTACGTGCAATTACTGCAACACTTTCACCAGTATTAACCTCAGAATTTAATTTATTAGCAGCTGATTTAGGATTATTAGCTGGAGGTTATTTTTTAGGTTTTGCTTGTATGCAAATACCGCTTGGATATTTGTTAGATAAATATGGACCAAAAAAAATTGTCTCTTCTTTTTTATTAATCGCATTGGTTGGAACAGGATCATTTGCTTTAGCTGAAAGCTTTTCTGGATTGTTAGTTTCACGAATTCTAATTGGTGTAGGTGTAAGTGCTTGTTTGATGGCTCCGTTAACGGGTTACAGAATATGGTATGCAGAAAATCAGCAACAAAGAGCAAACTCATGGATGCTAATGATTGCATCATTAGGTTTTTTGTCATCCACATTGCCTGTACAACTTTTATTGCCTAGTTTTGGATGGAGATGGATATTTGGAGGTATCGCTATCTTAATTTTAATTAGTATTTTTTTAATGTTAGTTTTCATTCCAAAATGGAATTTAACTAAAAATAAAGAGTTGGAAGAGCCAAGTAATACTGGAACTTTATCAGAAGTTTGGAAAAATAGATTTTTTATAAGTGTAATTCCAATGGGTTTATTTAATTATGGGGGATTAATGGCTATACAAACTTTATGGGCTGGCCCATGGATGACTAGAGTTGCTGGTTATACACCACTTCAGAGCGCTACAGGATTATTTTGGATCAATGTAACTATGTTGGTATCCTTTTTTTTGTGGGGTTATTTTTTACCAAAAATTTCAGGTATAGGTTTTACTGCAAAAAGAATACTTAAATTAGGTTTGCCAATTAGTTTTTCTGTAATGTTTGTGATTATATTGTTAGGCCCAAAAGCGGGTGCATTCTACATAACTTTATTTATTTTAAGTTCAATTTTTTTATCAGTTACACAGCCAGCTGTGGGCCTTTCTTTTTCAGGTTATTCTGCTGGTAAAGCACTAACTTCATTTAATTTATTAATATTCGCAGGAACATTCATAATGCAATGGCTAATGGGCTTAGTGATAGATATTGTTAAAGGCATGGGTCACACAGAAATATTTGCTTTTAAATCAGCTTTTTCAGTTTTCTTAATCTTAAGTATTATTTCTTATATATTTTTTTTAATATTAAATAGAAAAAAATATGAAAATAAAACGTAGGAATTTTTTTTTGGAATTATTTATTGGTATTGTTGCAATTTACTTAATTATATTAATTTTCTTATTCTTTTTTCAAAGAAATTTAATGTATCATCCTGATGAGAATAATTATTCTGGAGATAATTTAGAAGTTAACATTGAAAAAGTTACCATCAAAACAACTGATAATATTAATCTTTTAGGCTGGTTTCATAATAAAAATTTAAAAAGTTATAAAACAATAGTTTATTTTCACGGAAATGCAGGGACACTTGAAAACAGAATCCATAAGTTAAATCATTTTAAAGACATGGATGTTAATTTTTTAATTATTGCATGGAGAGGGTTTAGCGGTAATAAAGGAAAACCAAGTGAGGAGGGTCTTTATACAGATGGTGCTAGTGCAATAAACTGGCTTAAAGAAAAAGGTCTAAATGAAGAAGATATAATTATTTATGGAGAGTCATTAGGAACTGGCATTGCCACTGAAATTACTCAGAATAAAAATTTTGCAGGATTAATATTAGAAACGCCCTTCACATCAATGATAGAGGCTGCGAAAAATTTTTATCCATATATTCCAGTAGGTTTAATTTTAAAAGATAAGTATGAAAATAATGAAAAAATTAAAAATATTAATATTCCAGTATTAGTAATGCATGGTGAGGCTGACCAAATAGTTCCATTTTGGATGGGTAAAAAAATTTTTAATTTAGCAAGTGAACCCAAATATTCATATTTTACAAAATATGACGATCATATGATGGAATATGATGATAAACTTGTATTAGCTCTTAAATCATTTGTTGATAGTTTAAATTAAGCCACAATCTAAACAAATATAACTCAAATTTTTTTTTTAAGTTACATTATGAAAAATCTTTTCATATTTTTTATTATCTTGTTTTCTTTAAGTAATTTATCAAATGCTAAAGAAAATTTAGCATCTGTAGACAGCCTTTTTCATATTGATCAAATGAATTCGCACGATGAAAATTTTGCATTATATTTTAAAACCCGCGAAAAAGCTGTCTTGGCTCGAGGAGAAAATTCAAATTATATTAATGATTTTCCAAAAGATCTTTATATTTATAACTATAAAACAAAAGAGTCTTTGCCATTAATCTCTTATGAATGGTTTCCCAAAACTGCAAAATATTTTTTGCAAGAGTATGATTTCCCAGTTTTCCCAGATGATTTTGCATATTATCTTTTAAAAGATAACAAAACTCTGGTGATGATTAGTGCTGTAAAAAGTTTAAAAGCTAATTTTAAATTTGATATTGTTGAAAAAAAGTTAGAGCTTTATCCTGTAAATGGAAAATTTGATTTTATTATTTCTTCCATAGCTAAAAATTGCGGACATTATGAATTTAGAGAAAATTATAAGTGTAGTTTTTATAAACCTTTAATTTCTAGTACCTTAATTAATTAATTTGAGTAAATGCTTCTGCGAATTTTTCGGCCTCAAAAATTTGCAAATCATCTTCTTTTTCACCTAATCCAAGGGCAATAATTGGTAGTTTATATTTTTTAGCAACTGCTAAAAGGATACCTCCTTTTGCTGTACCATCTAACTTTGTCATAATAAGACCAGTTATTGGAATAATTTTATTAAATTCTTCAACTTGATTAATTACATTTTGACCTGAAGTTGCGTCCAAAACCAAAATAACATCATGTGGAGCATCAGGATCAATTTTTTTAGTAACGTTTGCAATTTTTTTATATTCTTCCATCAAATTTTTTTTATTTTGTAATCTCCCAGCTGTATCGATTAAAACTTGATTGAAATCATTATTTAATGCCTCTTCAATAGCCTTGTAGGCAACTGATGCAGGATCAGAGCCTTGAGATGATTTTGTAATTTGAACATCAACTTTGTTTGCCCAATTTTCTAACTGTTCTATAGCTGCCGCTCTAAAAGTATCTGATGCAGCTAGCATTACTTTGTTTCCATTACCTTTTAATATTTTACTTATTTTTCCAATAGTAGTTGTTTTTCCAACACCATTGACACCTGAAATTAATGTTGCATTTAATTTTTCTTTTTTTTTGAAGAATTCAATATTTTCTAAAGGTTTCATTATTGAAATAATATAATTTTTTAAAATATTATTTATTTCGTCGGTTAAATCTTTATTGGGATCAATTTTTGTTTGAGAAATTATTTCTCTTATTTCTGAAGCCGAAACAATACCAACATCTGATTGAATTAAGTAATCTTCAATTTTGTCTAATGTTTTGTCATCAATCTCTTTTTTTACAACTATATCTCTTAAACCCGTTGTAAAAGCTGAGGCACTTTTTTTAAAACCTGATTTAAATTTTTCAAAAATTCCCATTAAATTTTAAAATTTATCTCCTCAATATCTGAAACTGGTCCTTTCATATGAATACTATTGTTTTCATCAATTGAAATTGTCAATCTACCTGTAGAAAATTCAATATCAACTTTATCATTTACCAGTCCGTTTTGTTTTGCGGCAAAAGCTGTTGCGCAAGCTGCAGTTCCACAAGCTTTGGTAAGTCCAGCTCCTCTTTCCCACACTCTAACTTTTATCAATTCTTTGTTAACAACAGTTGCTAAAGTAACATTACATTTTTCTGGAAATAGAGAGTGGGTTTCAATTTTTGGTCCAATTTTTTCAATTTCAAAATTTTCGTTATTATCAACAAAAAAAACTACATGTGGGTTTCCAACATTTACAGCAGTTCCGCCAGAAAATTCGTTATTATTTTTGTCATTAATTTTAATTCCTAAATTATTCGTATTTAATTCTTTAGACAATGGAATCTCATCCCATTTTGTTTTTGCAACACCTATTTCTGTAGAAACAATTTTATCTCCAACAATATTTGATTTTAATTTGCCAGATAAAGTTGTTAGGACAATTTCTTTTTTGTTATTTTCTTTGCCTAATAAATCAGCAATACATCGCGTACCATTTCCACACGCACCAGACATTCCTCCATCTGAATTATAAAATTCTAGTGAAGCATCTGAAATATCATTTTTTTTAATCAATATTAGTTGGTCACAACCAATAAATTTTCTGTCACAAATCTTTATTATTTGCTCTTTCGTCAAATTTGTAATTGTTTGCCTATTATCTATGATGACAAAATCATTACCTAAACCGTCCATTTTAAAAGCTTTAATATCCATATATAGATATTTAACTTATTTATTGACTTTTTGAACCTCTATTATAGGTTGTTGCCGTTTCCGCAAAAACATTAACTTTGCGGTGTCTTTGGAAACAAAGAGATCGACACTAGTCAGCGAGGGTTCGCCCACTAGTGCGTTACTGCTATGCGTAATAAATATGTTTGAAAATTTAACAAATAAATTTGAAGAAATTTTTTCTTCTCTGAAAAAGGCACCTTCACTTGATGAAGCTCAAGTAGATGAAGGTTTAAGAGGCATTAGGCAAGCCTTACTTGAAGCAGATGTCTCATTGGATGTTGCAAAAGATTTTATTGAAAAAGTTAAGCCAAAAGCATTAGGCCAAGAGATAATAAGGTCTACCTCTCCTGGGGATATGGTTGTTAAAATTGTTTATGATGAGCTTGTAGACTTATTAGGTGCAACAAATAATGAGATAAACTTAAACGCAGTACCGCCTGTGCCAATGATGTTAGTTGGGTTACAAGGTTCTGGAAAAACAACAACAACAGCAAAATTAGCAAAATTTTTAGAAAATAATAAAAAGAAAAAAGTAATGATGGTCAGTCTAGATATTTACAGACCAGCTGCACAAGAACAACTTAGATCTTTAGGAGAACAAAATAATATTTTAACTTTACCTATTATAGAAGGTCAGCAACCTGCTGATATTTGTAGAAGAGCAATAAGTGCTGCTAATTTAAATGGAGCTGAAATAATTTTATTTGATACTGCTGGTAGAACTCAAATCGATTTACAAATGATGAGTGAGATTAAGCAAATTGAAGCTGTCATTAATCCAACAGAAACTTTCTTAGTTGCAGACTCTTTAACAGGTCAAGTTGCAGCCTCAGTGGCAAAAGAATTTAAAAATACAGTTAATTTATCTGGAATTATTTTAACTAGGGCTGATGGTGATGCAAGAGGTGGAGCCGCAGTGAGTATGAAATATGTTTCAAACGTTCCAATTAAATTTTTAGGGATAGGAGAAAAAATAGATAATCTTGAAGTATTCCATCCAGATAGAATTGCAAACAGAATACTTGGTATGGGGGATATCGTATCCCTTGTAGAAAAGGCGGCTCAAGATTTAGGAGAAGAAAATCTTAAAAAAGCAGAGGAAAATTTAAAAAAAGGTCAATTCTCTATGGAAGATTATTTATCTCAATTAAGACAAATGAAAAAAATGGGTGGCATTGAGGGAATTATGTCTTTTATGCCAGGAGTTTCTAAAATTAAATCTCAAATGGATTCAGCGGGAATTGATGAAAGTATAATTACTAAAAATGAAGCTGTTATTTTATCAATGACAAAAAAAGAAAGAGAGAACCCAAAAATAATAGATGGTTCTAGAAAAAAAAGAATTGCTAATGGCTCTGGCACAGATCCGGCCACTATCAATAAATTGCTTAAGCAATTTAAAATGATGTCTGAAATGATGAAAAAGATGTCAAAAGGAAATCTGAAAGGTATGTCTGATAAAGGTATACCGCCAGAGCTATTTAACCAATTAAAGTAAAAAGGAGAAGAAATGTTAAAATTAAGATTATCAAGAGGTGGAACAAAAAAACGTCCTGTTTATAAAGTTGTTGTTGCCGACAGTCGTTTTGCAAGAGATGGAAGATTTATAGAAAAGGTTGGTTTCTTTAATCCTCTATTACCAAAAGAGAAAAAAGAAAGAGTGGGCCTAGAAGCTGAGAGAATTAAATATTGGCTTGGTCAAGGAGCTCAACCAACAACTAGAGTAGCAAGAATTTTAGGTGAGAACGAACTAATGCCTATGCCTGCAAATGGAAATAATCCAAATAAAGCAGTGCCAAAAAAAGAGAGAAATAAAAAAGAAGAGGATAATAAAGAAGCTCCAAAAGCAGAAGCAGCTCCAGCAGCAGAAGCTCCTAAGGAAGAAGCTCCAAAAGCAGAAGCAGCTCCAGCAGAGGAAAAAAAATAATTTAAAGATTATTTATGTGGCAAGCTCAAGTGTTTACACTTTATCCAGAGGTTTTTCCTGGTCCTTTATCTAAAGGACTTTATGGAAAAGCTTTATCAAATAATTTATGGAAACTTAAAGTTGTAAACATAAGAGATGCAGCTGATGACAAACATAAAACAGTAGATGACACACCTTATGGGGGTGGTTCAGGGATGTTGTTAAAAGCAGATGTTCTTGCAAAGTCTTTAGATGAAAACAAAAATGAGAGTGAGAGAATTTTATACTTATCGCCAAAAGGAAAAAAATTTGATCAAAATTTAGCAAAAGAGCTAGCTAATGAAAAATCTCTGTCTTTAATTTGTGGTCATTTTGAAGGTGTGGACGAAAGAATACTTTCAACAAGAAATATTGAGGAAATTAGTATTGGAGATTATGTTTTGTCAGGCGGAGAGTCAGCGGCATATGTAGTTATAGATAGTATTTTAAGATTGCTGCCAGGTGTATTAGGAAATGAAAACTCTAAATTAGATGAAACCTTTGAAAATGGTCTTCTAGAGTACCCTCAGTATACAAAACCTCAAATTTGGGAGGAAAAAGCTGTGCCAGACGTACTATTATCAGGTGATCATAATAAAATTAAACACTGGCGTTTATCTCAATCTGAGGCTATAACACGCGTCCGAAGACCAGATTTATGGGAAAAATATA
>LUMG01000138.1_pt1 | contig 11333 bp, 11 predicted proteins | sample 729691 | NCBI WGS metagenome assembly LUMG01 (sample SAMN03860269, study PRJNA289734) | marine metagenome | biome: seawater column; feature: ocean; material: water; isolation source: Red Sea water column Station 34 - depth 50m | place: Saudi Arabia: Red Sea | collected 2011-10-15 | depth 50 m
AGCCCCAGCAGAGGAAGCCCCAGAAGAGGAAGAAGCTCCAGCTGAAGAGGAAGCCCCATCAGAGGACGAAAATAAGGAAGAGAAGTAACAGAGGGAATCATGGAAATTAAAGCAATCGATGTAAAAAAACTCCGAGAAGAAACCAATGCAGGAATGATGGACTGTAAAAAAGCTTTGCTTGAGTCTGAAGGTGATTTTGAAAAAGCAAAATTACTATTAAGAGAAAAAGGTCAATCAAAGGCAGATAAAAAGTCTGGTAGAACTACAGCACAAGGCTTGGTTAAGGTTGAGATTAGTAGTGATCATCTAAGTATTCTGGAAGTGAATTGCGAGACTGATTTTGCTGCCAAAGATACTCTTTTTGATGAATTTGTTAATAATGTATCAAAATTAATCTTGTCAAACTCCATAGAGACAATAGACCAGCTGAATCAGGAAGCCATTGATGAATTCGATACTGTAGAAGATTATAGAAAATTTGTGGTTTCAAAAATTGGAGAAAATATCACAGTCAGAAGGTTCGAAAGAATACCGGTTAATGGCATTGCGGGGTCATATATTCATGGAACCAAGATTGCATCAGTGGTGGTCATTGAAAATGGAGATGAGCAACTTGCAAAGGACATCGCTATGCATGTAGCTGCATCACAACCTGAGTATATTCAGATATCAGATATCCCCGAAGATGTCATTGATGAAGAGAGAAAGATACTCACAAAACAGGTTGAAGATGAGGGTAAGCCAGCAGAAATTATACCTAAAATCGTTGATGGAAAGCTGAACAAACAATTTAACTCAATCACTCTAATGGGCCAGGAATTTATAAAAGACCCAGACCTTACAGTGGCTAAGCTGCTCGAAAAGAATGGCTCTTCAGTTGTCTCATTTACTCGCTATGAAGTGGGTGAAGGGGTTGAAGTTGAAGAAGTAAATTTTGCAGATGAGGTCAAAGCTCAAGTGGATGCGGTGAATTAAGTTGCCATCTAATAATATAAAAAGAATTCTTCTAAAGCTAAGTGGTGAAGCTTTACTGGGTGATCATTCTTTTGGAGTTGATCCCAAGGTGCTTGATTATTTGGCTGAGGAAATACAATCAATTACCAGCGATGGTATTGAGTTAGGTATTGTCATTGGCGGAGGTAATATCTTCAGAGGAGAAGGGCTTGCCCAATCAGGAATTGACAGAGTAACTGGCGATCAAATGGGAATGTTAGCGACAATCATTAATGCATTGGCTATCCAAGATGCTTTAGAGAGACAAGGAATGTATGCAAGGGTGATGTCTGCATTAAAGGTCAATGAAGTATGTGAGGATTACATTCGCAGAAGAGCAACAAGGCATCTTGAAAAAGGTCGAATTACAATTTTTGCAGCAGGGACCGGCAATCCCTATTTTACAACGGATTCAGCAGCTTCTCTAAGAGCTGTAGAGATAGAGGCAGATTTGCTGATTAAGGCAACTAGAGTCAACGGTGTTTTTTCGGATGACCCATTATCCAATCCAGATGCAAAGCATTTTGAAAAAATTAGTTATGACGAATTCATATCAATGGGTTTGAAAGTGATGGATACAACTTCTATCGTCATGTGTAGAGACAATAATCTTCCTGTTAGAGTCTATGACATGGCTATTAAAGGCGCATTACTTGATATTGTTCAGGGTAAAAATGTGGGTACTCTGATAGGATAAATCTATCATGCAAGAAGAAATTTACGAAGATACCAAGCAAAGGATGCAAAAGACTATTGATGCCTTTAAGTCAAATCTTACAAAGATCAGAACAGGAAGGGCATCTCCGGATATTCTCGATAGCATTACAGTCGATTATTATGGGAATGAAACTCCTCTGAATCAATTATCAAATATTTCTGTAGAAGATTCTCAAACCTTGGCAATATCGCCATGGGAAGAAAAATTTATTCCAGAGATTGAGCAAACCATCGTCAAAGCAAATATTGGACTTAATCCGGTGACAACTGGAAATGTCATCAGAATACCGCTTCCACCTCTCACAGAAGAGAGAAGAGTTGAGCTCACTAAACAAGTAAAGACTGAAGAGGAACAAGCAAAAGTATCAATTAGAAATATCAGACGAGATTCCATTCAAGATCTCAAAGAATACCTAAATGAAAAAATGATATCAGAAGATGACTTTCATAAAGGACAGAGTGACATTCAAGAAATCACAGACAGCATGACCGGATCAATTGAGTCTGTAAGTCAGGAAAAGCAAAAAGATGTCATGACCATCTAATTCGATGACTTCATCACAAAATAACCATCCAGAGACAATCCCTAATCAGCCAAAACATGTTGGCATCATTATGGATGGCAATGGAAGATGGGCAAAAATCAGGGGTAAAAGAAGGATATTCGGCCATGAAGCTGGTGTTCTTAAGGCAAGAGAGTTGGTTGAAACCGCTGTAAAAATTAAGCTTGAGGCATTGACACTCTATGCATTCAGTTCTGAGAATTGGTCTCGACCAAAAAAAGAAGTCAGCGGTTTAATGAGTCTTTTTGAAAAGACTATTGAAAAATATACCAGTTTATTGATTGATAACAATGTGCGATTCAAAACCGCTGGTGATCCATCAATGTTGCCTGATGTCTTGAAACGGAAATTAGAGCAGATGGAGTCCATCACATCAGAGAATAGTGGACTAAAATTGACTCTAGCAATTGCTTATGGCGGTCAACAAGAAATCATACAAGGAATCAAAAAATTAATTGATGATCATGACAATCAGATCATTGATGTTAATGATCTGACTGTTGAATCATTTAATGAATATCTGTCATTCAATGATCTTCCTGAGCTAGATTTGATAATCAGAACCTCTGGTGAGACTAGACTGAGTAACTTTATGCTATGGCAATCAGCTTACTCTGAAATTCATTTTACAGAGACATTATGGCCAAACTTTGAGGAGCAAGAGTTTTTAGAAATTCTTCAAACGTACTCTCTGTCAGAGCGAAGATTTGGCAATGTCGATGAAGATACTGAACTAAAGGAAGCTTAAATTAGGTGACAAACCTTCAAAAAAGAATCTCATCGGGCTTGGTTCTTCTTGTTATTTTGGCAGTAATCATAAATGCGACAAGGCTGATGCCTGATATCCCTGTTTATACTTTAGCCATATTGGCACTTTTGGTGTCTTATGAATATTCTCGATTTTTCAAGACAAAATCATTGTCATTGGTGTTTTTGCTTACTATTTTAATGAGCACTTTGGTACCGAGTGAATATTACTCTCATTTTGTGATTCTTGGTTGCTTGATATGGCTTAGTCTATTCTTGAGAATTTTGCTATATGACAATCCAACGATGGGAAGCGCTGAGATATTTTTTTCCGGTTATCTAATGATTTTTCCTTCGTTTGTTTCTGGAATCATTATTTTTGAAGCTTATGCAAAGTTACTGATGCTGGTTTTAATTGCCGTATCTTTTGCAGACTCGGCTGCATATTTCTGCGGTAAAAAATTTGGAAGAAGAATTCTTCTCAAATACACCAGTCCTGGTAAAACCCTTGAAGGCTTGATCGGCGCCTTCATTGCAACCCCAATTTTTTTGGCACTTTTATCTGGTTTAATTGGCATCAATTTATCTGGTGCAATCATATTTGGCATAATCATAACGCCACTGAGTTTTGCAGGGGATGTCGTTTTTAGTTTCATTAAAAGGAGTGCCAATGTAAAAGATTCAAGCAATCTTATACCTGGTCATGGAGGATTCATTGACCTCTTAGATGGTTCAATTGCGTCACTGCCATTTTTTGCACTTTTGTTAATGAACTTGCCAGAAAACTTCTAATAGATTTTAAAAAACCAAAAAAAATGCAAATCAATATGACTTATTTTATTTGATATTCCTTATTTTAATGGTTTTTGGCTTTCTTTAATCCCTTCAATCTTTATAATTCCTTCATAATGGAGAGGGATAATTAAAAAATGGATTTTTTATTTTCAGTAATAGCATTCATCGTCTTGGTTGGCGTGCTTGTTGCTATTCATGAATACGGACATTACATTGCTGCAAAATTATGCAATGTAAAGGTTCTTCGCTACTCAATTGGATTCGGCAAGGTTCTTGCCAGTAAAAGATCAGGTAATGATCAGACAGAATACTGCTTATCATTAATTCCACTCGGTGGTTACGTTCAACTCTTAGATGAAAGAAGTGAAGAGGTTGCTGAAGAAGAAAAAGACAGAGCCTTCAACAATCAGACACCCATTAAAAAGATTTTTATTCTCTTTGCAGGACCAGCTGCTAATTTTATCTTCTCAATCATTGCTTATACGCTTATGTTTTCTGCTGGTGTACCTGGTCAAAAACCGATGATAGGAGAGGTTGATCAGCAATCTATTGCATGGGAGGCCAATATTCGAGCTGGCGATGAAATTATTTCTGTTGGGGATAGAGATGTAAAAACTTGGCAATCCGCTCTGATCTCAATGATTGGTGAAGTACTTGAGGATGAGCAAATATCAATACAATTAATCAATGCCAATGGCAGCGAAAAAAATGCACTTCTTGATGTCAGTGGCAGAACAAAAGAACTTACATCACCCGACTTATTGTTTCCAGGTCTTGGGTTTACGCCAGAATCCCCCAATCTTTCACCAATTGTTGTCTCTGTTGTTCCAGACAGTCCAGCAGATCAGTCTGGCTTGAAAAAGGATGACATACTAAAAAGCATCGATGGCATAGAGATTCAGAATATTGAGCAATTCAGCCAATTGATTATGGATCGACCCAATACTCTGATTGATCTTCTCATTGAGAGGGATGGAATGGGTTATGAAACAGATGTCTCACTCACCACTAGGGAAGACAATAAATCCATGGGTTACATAGGTTTGCAAACAACTTTTAATCAAGATCAATTGCAAGAATACATGGCTATAGAAAAGTATTCTTTTACTCAAAGTTTCCTCATGTCAATTGAAGAGACCAATAGAATGATTGGTTTGACACTGAATATGTTGGGCAAAATGGTAACAGGTCAGATTTCCAGTGATAATTTAAGCGGACCTGTTGGTATTGCAAAAGATGCTGGCACTGTTGCTAAGAGAGGCATCATTGCGACACTCTCTTTTATGGCGATCATAAGCATCAGTCTGGGGATTCTTAATCTTCTTCCAATTCCTGTTTTGGATGGCGGTCAGATCCTCTTTGTTTGCATCGAGACTGTCATCAGAAGACCGTTACCTGAAAAAATACAAATGGCCTTTCAACAGATTGGGGTCACCGCACTTTTGTTTCTGATGGTTTTTGCACTATATAATGATTTGGCAAGGATTTTTGGGTGATTTCAATTTTGAACAAAAGCATTATAACTATTGCAATTTGGTTGTTCATTTTCCCTATGGCAACCCTATCTAATGATGAATTTGTTGTAAAAGATATAAAAATAGAAGGCCTTGAAAAGATTTCGGAAGGTGCACTTCTGAACTATTTACCAGTCAATATTGGGGACAGTCTTGATGAAAGCAGAATCCAAGAGTCAATCCGTTCTGTTTATTCAAGTGGATTTTTTAAGAATATCGAGTTCAGAAAGGATGACTCAGGAGTGTTGATCATTTCTGTATTGGAGCGACCATCCATCGCCTCAATAAACTTTGAAGGCAATAAAGACATAAAGACAGAGGATCTAGAAGATTCTTTAAATAATATTGGTTTCAAGATTGGCAGAAATTATGATCCTTCGATTCTAGATGAAATTGAGCGATCACTCATTGATCAGTATTTTAGTTTTGGTAAATACAATGCCAGAGTGAAAACAACAGTTGAAGAACTTCCTGGAAATACCGTTGGTGTTCAAGTTGATGTCAGTGAGGGCGATAGGGCACAAATTAGGCAAATCAATGTTGTTGGTAATAAGATCTTCAGTGATGAAGATATTCTAGATATATTGAAGTTACAGATGCCAAACTGGCTATCATTTTTCAATCAGGATGATAGATACTCTCGTGAAGATCTTCAGGGAGACCTTGAAACAATTGAAAATTTTTATTTAGACCAAGGCTATGCAAACTTTAGGATTGAATCCGCACAGGTTGCAATTTCTAAGGATAAGCAAGGAATTTTTGTAACAATCAATATCACTGAAGATGAAGTCTATACCCTCTCAGATGTAAAAGTAACTGGTGAGTTTGTTATCCCAAAAGAGGAGATTGAAAAATTTATCTTCGCAAAACCTGGGCAGACCTTTTCCCAAGGGTTATTAACCTCCATTACGGAGCTGATCGAGTATGAGCTCGGTGAAGATGGGTATTCTTTTGCAGAAGTAGAGGCAGTTCCAGAATTAGATCGAGAAAACAAGGAAGTGAAAGTCGTATTCTACATTCAACCCAAAGATAGGGTTTATGTGAGAAGAATAAGTTTCACAGACACAACATCAATCAATGATGATGTCCTCAGGAGAGAGATGAGACAACTCGAAGGTGGTTACTATTCGAAAAGCAAACTTGAAAGATCAAAGATCAGATTACAAAGACTGCCCTTTATCGAAGAAGTGAATTATGAAACATATCCAGTTCCAGGCTCGACTGATCTTGTAGATGCAGAGTTCAATATAAAAGAGGGACTTCCTGGACAATTTGGAGGCGGAATCGGTTATTCTGGATATCAGAAACTTATCTTGAATGGTAACTTCACACACACAAACTTCTTCGGAACAGGAAACAGGGTAGGGTTGGATATCAATGCAAGTCGATTCAGGGATTTATACAGCATATCAACCACCAATGCATATACAGGCATTGATGAAATCTCAAGGACACTGAGTCTCTCTTATTCAAACTTCAGTCAGTTCACAGCATCATCATCCGATTTTTCAACCAAAACATACTCTCTCGGAGCACAATACTCTTACCCATTGTCAGAGTTCCAAAGACTTATATTTGGAGGCTCTCTTCAGAGTTCAGAGCTTCTGGCTGGAGATTATAGTGCCGATCAAGCTCTTCAATGGGTTACAAGCAATGGAAAGAGTGAATGTTTTGACCAAGAGTTTTTTGACTTCTGTAAAACCAGATTTGACAATGCTGAGCTGACTGCTGGATGGGTCTATGACTCAAGGAATAGATTTATGTTTGCAGATCAGGGGATGAGCCATCGTTTGATTTTAAATGCCTCAATACCAGGAAGTGATGTCGAGTACTACGGGATCAATTATGCCTACAAACAATACTTCAATATCCCTTTCCCCATCATTAATCGACTTACAATGATGGTTAAAGCAGATCTTGCCTTTAATGATGCATATGGTGATTCAATTGGTGTACCCCCTTACAAGAACTTTTATGCCGGAGGTCCGGACACAGTTAGGGGATTCAAAGAGCATCGATTGGGACCAAAAGACAATTATGGGAACCCTTATGGCGGTAACCTCTTGATTTCGAGTCAGACTGAGTTCATTCTTCCCATACCTGGTGATTGGGCCAATAGAGCAAGATTCAGTCTATTTTTTGATATCGGAAATACCTTCTCAACAAGTGAACTGGATTTTTTTGATCCTGAAGGGAATCCAATAGACTATAGTTTTGATGCCAGTAAATTGAAGCGATCTTATGGCTTAGCAGCTCAGTGGTTGGCTCCAATGGGGTTATTTAGATTCAGTTATGCCATACCGATGAATTCTATAGACGGCACAGATCGATTTTATTCTGATGAGACAGAGAGATTCCAATTTACAGTTGGTGGTGCTTTTTAGATAATGTCTTAATAATTTTTTGATAAGAAAGGAAATAATCATGAAAAATAAATACTTACTAGGAATAATTGCCGTATTGGTTTTTGTAGGGCAGCCAGTTTTTTCACAAGACTCAGCTGTGAGGATTGGTGTAGTGGATATGAATAAATTACTTCAAGAATCTCCCCAATATCAGGACATGCTTTCAGCTGTTGAAGAAGAGTTTGCTCCTAGGGTGAGAGATATTGAGGCCAAGGAAGCTTCTTTCAATGAAAGCAGAGATCAGTTACAACAGGATAATTTGGCTCTCAGTAATGATGAAAGACAGAATGCGACACTCAAATTAGCCTCAGCTCAAAGAGAGCTAGAGTACTTGGCACAAAGCTTTCAAGAGGATAGGAACAATCGAATTCAGATTGAGACCAATAAAATCATTGTCGAAACCATCAATGTTGTGAACAAATTTGGTAGAGACAGCGGTTATGATCTCATTATCAATGAAGGCAGAATCAGTCAGAACACAATTTTGAATGGAGGAACTCTTTATAAGGGCGCTTCAGTCGACATCACAAATGACATTGCAAAAGTATTAGAGAAAAACTTTCAGGAAATTAAAACGGGCGGTTAAACTTCGTTTTCTAAGGAGAGATATTTTTGCCAGATGGTTCAGTCACACTAGGGGAATTGGCATCCAAGTATGGATGTGAGCTGATTGGTGATGATGAAACCAGAGTAAGTAAAGTCTCAACTTTGCAAGATGCAGACCATGATTCTATTTCCTTTCTTGCAAATCCTGCATACAAGTCTCTATTAACTGAAACCAAAGCATCTGCTGTCATACTCATGAAAGAAGATGAGCAGAATTGTCCCTGTGCCTCACTTGTTTGCGACGATCCATATCTTGTTTTTTCGAGAATCTCATCCATGCTTGATCATTCAAAATCATTTCATCCAGAAATACACCCCACTGCAATTATTCACGATGATGCGATAGTCCCCAAAAGTTGTAATATTCAAGCTGGAGCTTTTATTGCAGAAGGGGCAAGTTTGGGTGAGTCAGTCTATATCGGTGCAAATTCAGTGATTGAGAAGAATGCTCAGATAGGTGATAACTCATGGATAGCGCCAAATGTCACACTCATGAATGATTGTGTTATTGGAAATAGAGCAGTCATACACTCAGGTGTTGTCATTGGTGGCGATGGTTATGGCTTTTCAGAAAATGAAGAACAGTCATGGGAGAAAATACCGCAAGTTGGATCTGTTATCATTGGAGATGATGTTGAAATTGGGGCAAATACAACCATAGATAGAGGCGCACTTTCAAACACCATCATCGGTAATGGTGTCAAATTAGACAATCTAATTATGATTGCTCACAACGTCGTCATTGGTGACCATACAGCGATTGTCGCATCTTCATCAATTGCTGGTAGTTCAAAAATAGGTAAATATTGCCGTATCAGTGGGCAGGTAGGTATCACAGGGCATGTAGAAATTGCAGATCATACAACCTTGACCGCTAGAACGTCTGTTATGAAATCAATCTCAAAATCTGGTGTCTATTCAAGTAATTTATTTCCTCATCAGGAATCCAAGGAATGGCAAAAGAATGTTGCAAAGTTTAGGAGACTGAAAAAATCAGAAGGAAGCGATGACTAACATTCATAAAACAGCAGTCGTATCACCCAAATCAAATATTGATCCAAGCGTTGCAATTGGAGCTTATTCTATCATCGGGGATGATGTAGAGATAGGTAAGAATACAAAGATAGAATCGCATGTTGTCATCAAGGGAAACACAAAGATCGGTGAGGATAATCACTTTTATTCTTTTTCCTCCATTGGAGATGATCCTCAAGATAAGAAGTACTTAAATGAGGAAACTGCAGTTGAAATCGGAGATAGAAATACAATCAGAGAATATACGACCATCAACAAGGGAACAATCCAGGATGTAGGCATTACAAGGATGGGCAATGACAACTGGATCATGGCCTATGTTCATATTGCACATGACTGTCAAGTTGGAAACAATACGATATTTGCTAACAACACAACATTAGGTGGGCATGTTGAGGTTGGGGATTACGTCATATTTGGTGGTTTTTCGGGTGCCCATCAGTTCTGTAAAATAGGAGCGCATAGCTTCTTGGGTATGTACTCAGGAGTGGCCAGAGATCTTCCTCCATATGTCATCGTGATGGGCCAACCTGCTGAACCCAGAGGGATTAACCTTGAGGGTTTAAAAAGAAGAGATTTCTCAAAGGATCAAATAAGGAACATTAAATCAGCATACAAAGCCTTGTATATGTCTGATCTTCGATTAGAAGAGGCTATAAAGGCAATTCAGGATCTTGGTGATATCAACGGAGAACTCAATATTCTTGTCGATTTTCTAAACAATACGACAAGAGGCATTGTCAGAAAAGGCTAATACAGATGGCACATTTTGTAGTCGTAGCAGGGGAACCGTCTGGAGATGTGCTTGGCGCTAAATTAATTTCAGACTTAAAAAAGATCAATCCAGATCATCAGTTTTCAGGGATTGCTGGCCCAAGAATGATAGCAGAGGGTTGTGAACCATGGTTTGAGATTTCAGACTTATCTGTGATGGGTTTAACGGAAGTGATTAAACATCTACCAAGGATTCTTAAAATAAGGAAGGCAGTGATTGAGAAGTCTATTGATATTGAGCCAGATGCTTATATCGGCATTGATTATCCAGAATTTAATCTCAGTATTGAGAAGTCACTGAAAAAAAGAAAAATCAAAACCATACAAATGGTCTGTCCAAGTTTTTGGGCTTGGAGGGAAGCGAGGGCAAATAAATTCAAATCAGCAATAGATTTGATGCTATGTTTATTCCCCTTTGAGCCCGAACTACTCAAAGATAAGGGTGTTGAAGCAGCTTTCATAGGCCATCCTCTTGCTGAAGAGATTAAGATGGATAGTTCTCATCGCTCATCATCTGACATTGAGTCTGTGAATATCGCTCTTCTGCCAGGAAGTAGACGAAAAGAAATTGATTTTCACCTTGAAGTTATATTGGATGCAGCAGTGATGATTCGTGATCAACTATCCATAACCAAAAAAGAGGTTGTATTTTTTATACCAACAAGATTCAAAGAAATGGAAGATTGGATCAAGTCCTTTAAAAAATTTAATGATCTAAAAATTAAAATATTCAAAGAAACCAGCGATTGTTTATCAGACAGCGATCTGATCATAACCAAATCAGGAACATCCACATTAGAGTCAGCACTGTATAAAAAGAAAACAATTGTGGTTTATAAGATGTCAGCAGTTTCATTCTTTTTATTAACAAAATTAAACCTAATCAATGTGAACTATGCTTCACTTCCAAATATTTTATTGGGCCATGAGTGCTTTAAAGAATTTATTCAAGATGATTTTAAAGCAGAGGGCATTGCAAATGAGGCCATAAGATTATTGCAAGTTGATACAGATGCTTATCTTATTCCCTTAAAAAAACTTCACGAAGATTTAAGATCTCCCGACCAGGATGCTTCTTCTATGATCACTCGATTTTTAGGCTTATCTTGAGCCAGGAAAGTGCAAATATTTTTATAGGTGTAGATGAAGCTGGGAGAGGTTGTCTAGCAGGCCCAGTAGTAAGC
>LUMG01000425.1_pt1 | contig 11286 bp, 10 predicted proteins | sample 729691 | NCBI WGS metagenome assembly LUMG01 (sample SAMN03860269, study PRJNA289734) | marine metagenome | biome: seawater column; feature: ocean; material: water; isolation source: Red Sea water column Station 34 - depth 50m | place: Saudi Arabia: Red Sea | collected 2011-10-15 | depth 50 m
CGTAAGGACCCTCTGGAACTTCCATACTAAAGTCCACTTTACAATCACCACCTTTAGTTGGCGTATAGATGTTTTCTTGGCTATGGTTCATACCCTTAAATCCAGACTCCTCATAAATAAGAACATGAACTGCGTGCTTTGATGAGCAGCCTGTGACCGTGCCACTAACCTTATGGAGATGATTATCAGCGCTTGCAATGTTAAAAAAACTGAAAACGAATACCGAAAGAAAGAGAGCTAGGATTATAGATTTTGATTTCATAATGATAGTTTATGCAAATAAATTGAGTTTACTTCGCAAAGACAAAATTTTAATGAATTATTTGTGGTTTTTCTATGAAAAACTAAACGATTACTTTAAAGATCTATAAGTATCTAATTTATTCAAAAAAAATCGATTAAGCAATCCAAGCCACTATGGTTAATTTGTATATCGCAGTTTTTCCTTAAAATTGGTTTGCCTTTATATGCGACCGATAATCCAGATACCTTCATCATCTCTAGATCATTAGCTCATCCCCGATTGCAATAACTTGTTCTGAATTTAAATCATAAAGCTCAGACAGCTCTTCAATATAGCTAGCTTTTGCTTTCCCGTCTACTACTTTGCCTAAAGCGTTTCCTGTGATTGATTCATCAATGATTTCAACCTCGTTAGCTTTAAATGTATCGATACCTAGCTTGTTTTTGACTTTTTCAGCAAAATAGGTTATTCCTCCTGAAACCAAGGCAGTCTTTATTTGGTTTGAGCTGAAAAATGTAATGAGTTCTCTTGCGCCAGGATTCAAGTTCATTCTATTATTGAAGACCGCTTCAAAACTTTCAGTTCTGACCCCTTTTAAAATAGACAGTCTTTTCTTGAAGGATTCTGAGAAATCAAGGTTACCCTGCATAGCTTCCTCGGTAATCAAAGAGACTTCGCTATATAGGCCTACCTCTTTTGCAACTTCATCAATGGTCTCTATCGAAATTAAGGTTGAGTCCATATCACTAACCATCAGTTTAATATTGCTGTAATCAAAGCTATAGTCAAAAATATTTAGATCAACAGAATTCTCAGCTCTTAAATTATTAATGTCAAATTCTGTTTTTGTATGAATTCTAAAGTGTTTTTTGTTTTTTTCTATCTCTCCTTGAATTTCTTGAGCGATTTTCTTTGCAGTTTCTTGCTCTTGACTATGGACAATAAGAGTTCGAGTTGTCATTGGTATGCCAGGAATTAATTAGAGGATACATTTTACAATAATGAGTGTAAGAAATGATTTCCAAAATGAAGAATCAAAGCAGAATTTTCTAAAAATATTGCTGAGACATTTTGACACAAACCCAACATATCGAAATTTGTGAGACAGGTATAATATTGCTTTTCAAACGACCAACGGTGGTAATTTGATAAACATTGACGTTTAGATGGGCATAGTTAAACTTTGCGCACCTGAGCGTTTTTTTTTACTTTAAGAAAAGTTTAATAACTATTATCAATAATGACTCAAACATACAATTTTAGCGCTGGCCCAGCAATGCTGCCTAAAGAAGTTTTACTCAAAATTCAGAGTGAACTTATTGAATATGAAAAATCAAAGGCATCAGTGATGGAGATTTCTCATCGCGGTGTTGATTTCATGGAGGCTGCTGAAAAATCTGAAAAAGACTTCAGAGAGCTCCTAGATATTCCTGATAACTATAAGGTGCTGTTCCTTCAGGGCGGTGCATCAGCTCAGTTTTCTATGGTTCCAATCAATCTTCTAAGAGGTGGATCTAAAGCAAATTATGCAAATACAGGTCATTGGTCAGTGAAGGCAATTGCTGAGGCAAAAAGGTATTGTAGAGTCAATATCTGCACTGACGGTACAGATAATAATTTCACTGACATTGAAGAATTTGAGAATTGGAACATTGACGAAGAGGCGTCTTATCTGCATTACACTCCCAATGAGACGATTGCAGGTCTAGAGTTTGACTACATTCCAGAGGTTGAAATGCCTATTGCTGCGGACATGTCTTCAACCATTCTTTCGCGTCCAATTGATGTCAGTAAATATGGTGTGATTTATGCCGGTGCCCAGAAAAACATTGGGCCATCTGGCTTAACCATTGTAATCGTTAGAGAGGATCTTATAGGTGATGTAGTTAAAGGCCAACCGAAACTATTTGACTACTCTACGCAGGCTAATAATGATTCAATGTTTAATACCCCGGCAACATTTCCTTGGTATGCGGCAGGAAGAGTTTTTGAGTGGCTAAAAGAGCAGGGCGGTCTCAAAACAATGCAAAAGATTAATCAAACAAAAGCAGAGACTCTTTACAAGGCAATCGATAACTCAGATTTTTATTCAAATCCAGTATCAATCAAATATCGATCTTGGATGAATGTCCCATTTTTATTGGCTGATGAAAATCTGAATAGTAAATTTTTAGAGCAATCAAAAGATGCTGGTCTTCTTGCTCTCAAAGGGCATCGAAGTGTAGGTGGTATGAGGGCAAGTATTTATAATGCTATGCCTCAAGAGGGAGTTGATGCTCTCATCAGTTTTATGAATGATTTCGAAAAGGATTTTGGATAATGCTAAACATTAAAGTACTCAATAATATTTCACCTCTTGGTTTAGAGAAGTTTTCAAAAGAAACTTATTCGGTTTCTAAAAGCGATGAAAATCCTGATGCAATTTTGGTTCGAAGTGCAAAAATGCATGACATGGAAATTGGAAGCAAATTAAAAGCGATTGGACGTGCTGGAGCAGGAGTGAACAATATCCCACTTGATAAAATGAGCGAAAAAGGGGTTGTTGTATTCAATACGCCTGGGGCAAATGCAAATGCTGTTAAGGAGCTTGTCATTTCATCAATGCTTTTAGCTAGTAGAAATATATGTCAAGCTTGGGAATATGTTAATAACCTTCCGTTGGATAATCTTAAGGCTACTGTTGAAGATGGAAAAAAACAGTATTCTGGATCGGAATTACCTGGAAAAACCCTAGGTATTGTGGGTTTAGGAGCAATCGGTGTAGAAATTGCGAATGCTGCCAGTATGCTTGGAATGGATGTCATCGGATATGACCCTTCAATCTCTAAAAAGAATGCATGGAAAATCTCTTCTGAGGTTGAAGAAGCTCTTTCTTTGGAAGAGTTATTTTCAAAGAGTGACTTTGTTTCATTTCATGTGCCTTTGGTTGATGCTACGAAGAATCTTTTAAATGCTAAGAGAATCAAGCTTCTTCCTGAAGGATGTGTAGTAATCAATATGTCAAGAGATGGCATAGTGGATGAAGATGAATTGATTAAAGCTTTAGATGCTGGGAAAGTTAAGTATTACGTAACAGACTTTCCAATCGATGATAAAAAGGATCATGATAGGGTAATTGCCCTTCCTCACCTGGGAGCATCTACTTCAGAGGCAGAGGATAACTGTGCAATGATGATTGCGAAACAAATTAAGGATTATTTGGAGAATGGAAACATCGTCAACTCAGTTAACTATCCCGACTCGAAGATGCCAAGGGCTGGGGAGGAGCGTCTAGCTATTACTCACAGAAATATTCCAAATATGGTTCGTCAAATTACTAAGGCAATTGCTGAAGAAGAAGCAAATATTGTAGATATGCTTAACAAATCTAGAGGGGATTTTGCTTACACATTGATTGATATTGAGGAAGAGATTCCCAATTCTGTGATTGAAAGCATTAAGCAGGTTGAAGGAATTTTAAAAGTACGAGCCTTGTAAATTTTTTTGGCGCCCTGGGCAGGATTTGAACCTACGACCCCTCGCTTAGGAGGCGAGTGCTCTATCCAGCTGAGCTACCAAGGCAGGAGATATATTATTGCCAGTTATGGTTGCAATTACAAGCTGATATTTAACAAATCTTGATTTTTCTTTTAATACTGTCCAAATGTTATTTAACTTATAAATTATCAAACAAGTATATAATTTATATCTGGTACAAGTTGGATTTAAGTTGGTTGAATCTTAAGAGAATAAAATCTTCATCTTTTCAACACCTTTAATCCAATTGAAAAATGTAGAATCGATGTAAATTTTAAATGGAGTTAATTATGAAAATTATTTTAAGGAGTTTTTTAATCACTATCTTATTGTCATTTTCTCAAATGTCATTTTCAGAAACATTTATAGATTCTGCTTCTGTTGTCTCAGTTGATAAAGTTTATAAACAGGTAAGAGTTGAAGAGCCTTACAAGGAGTGCTACATAAAAGAAACTGTTCAAACTGGAGATGGAAGTGCTACTAATGAGATAATTGGAGGCATCATCGGTGGTGCAATTGGTAACAAACTTGCTGAAGATAGTAGTGATACTGGTAAAGACGTTATGACGCTTGCTGGAATTTTCCTTGGCGCTTCAATTGCAAATGACGCCGAGAAGGCAGCAGTTGAGGCAAACGGTGGACAAAAAATAATTAGCCAAGAGGTTTGTGAAAACAAGGTTAGACAGAAAATAGAAAAAAGATTAAGTCATTACAAAGTAACTGTTGACTACAACGGAAGAGAAGTATCTTTTTCTACTAAAAGAAGACCATTTGATGATGTGATTAAGATCGAAGTGACTGTCGATGGGCTAGATAATTAAAGAGATTGTAGGCCATATGCCTATTATCTTGATATTTATTTTGATTGCAGCTGCTACTTTGGCAGCTGCTTTTTTTTATGTTTCTAAAATTATTTCTACTCTTCCTGTTGGAAGAGCTGAAGATTATTTAAATAAACAAAGCCAGTCAAATAATAAAATTGTTGCTTGTATAGGTGATTCTCTTACTCATGGCAATGTTGGACAAAGTTGGGTAGATTATCTTCGTCTTGAGTTTAAAGATACAATTTTTCTGAATGAGGGTATTAACGCAAATACATCCTGGCAGGTTCTTCAAAGGCTTGAACCAATACTTGAATGTAAGCCTGATGTGATTATTTTGATGATTGGCACGAATGATGCACTTGGATCTTTCGATGTCAATTCAGGGCTCAGATATAAAAGAAATAATAAATTACCTGAGGTTCCTTCGTTTGATAAATATAAAGAATATTTGCTCAAAATAATTGAAAGATTATCTGTCTCTTCCAAGGTTGCAATATGCACTTTGCCGCCTATAGGGGAAAATAAAGAATCAAAAGTAAATCAACATGTTAATCAATTTAATGATTTCATTAAAATTGTTGCTAAACAGAAAAATATACATCTATTGCAAGTTTCAGATTCATTGTGGTCAGATATTGACTCAAGAACCTATCCATCTGAGATAGACTACAACCCAAAATCAATACCTCTATTGCGAAGAATTTTTGGGGGTATTTTTCATCATTATCTTTTTAAAAAATCATGGAATGATATCGCAGAGTCTAAGGGGCAATGGATTTTGTTTGATCAAATACATTTAAATGAAAGAGGCGCGAATATTGTATTTAATTTGGTTAAAAGCTTTATTTCAAAGAGTTAATTTTTTCCAATCTAAAGTATAATTAATTAATACTTATTTAAAAAGAACCCAATGAAAAATATTAAGCTTGAAGATCGACTAATTTTTGCCCTTGACGTGCCAGAAGTTTCAGAGGCTAAAGATCTTGTTATTGAGCTCGATGATAGTGTTAATTTTTATAAAATTGGCATGGAAATGCTGATGACTGGGGAGTACTTTGAACTTCTCAATTGGTTAATAAAAAAAGATAAAAAAGTGTTTGTTGACTTAAAGTTTTTTGATGTCCCTGAAACAGTCGGTCGAACAATTGCGAGACTTAGTGATTATGGCGCTACTTTTGCGACCATTCATGGCAACCAAGCATTAATGGAAAGGGCAGCTGAGAATAAAAATAACCTTAAAATACTTGCTGTGACAGCTCTTACTAGTTTAGATCGTGGTGATTTGGATGACTTAGGTTTTGCATGTGATGTTCAGGATTTAGTTATTTCTAGGGCAAAAAGAGCTTTTGAAGCTGGATGCGATGGAATTGTCTCTTCTGGACTAGAGGTGCCCTTTATTAGAGAGCATGTTGACAATAAGTTAATTGCTGTAACTCCAGGCATTAGACCGGTTGCCAATAATGATGATCAGAAGCGAGTGGTTGATGTTGCTACAGCCTTTGAAAGCGGATCGGACTATATAGTTGTTGGAAGACCAATTAAAAATGCCGAGAATCGTTATGAGGCGGCAACAAATATACAAAACATTATCAAAACAACATTTGAATCAGTATAATTTCGATTTTTAGTCGCGTAACTCAGTTGGTTAGAGTGTCACCTTGACATGGTGGAAGTCGGCAGTTCGAATCTGCCCGCGACTACCAAAAACTGATAGTCCTCATTTAGTTAAGATTGTGACTCTAAAACTAAAAAATGCAAGAGATGAAGAAATTCAAGCTGCTATAGATTCTGAAAAGTCTGCCGAATTTGCAGAAAAAGTTTCAATATCTAATGAAGGTAATAGCTTTTCTAGTCTTGAAATTTCTGAATCATTGCAGACTGGAATTCTATCTACTGATGTTGATTTCTTAAAATACAATTTTGAGAGTAAAAGAGATCTAGAAAATAATCTTGCGAGTCATAATCTCAATTTATCATTAGTTTATAACTCAAAGCAAAGCAGAAATTATCATTCATTTAGTTTTTGTGATCAATGGAATAATTGTGCTGAAAGTTCTGAAATAAAGGTTGTATCAGTTAGTGGATCAAACTGTAAAAATAATAACTGCGATTATAAAGAGGTATTTCAAGTCCAATTAACAGATGAGTTCTTGAGAAATACAATTGATGATGGTTTTTCTATGCGTTTAATATCAGACAGCAAAACTAATAAAATAGAAATTTCTAAGGCTTACCTCATGGGCTATTTGAAGGTTGCTCAATAACTAGTTATCTTTTTAATCTGCCTTCCACCAATTAGAGGACTTTTGGCGTTTACCGTTTTTCAACTTTAAATCAATCCACAGTATAAGATTTCTTAGTAAGGTACCAGCTAATCTCATACCTATTCGATTGATCGATTTTGAGTAGTCTTTGTTATATGGGCAAACCCTTATACAAATAGAGCAGTCAGAGTTTTGAGCAGTCCAAAAACTAAAACATTTTTCTCCATCAACTGACCATTTTCTAACTCCAGATATGTTTGATTGGTTGTATGTTACATCGGAGGGAGCATCGAAAGGTATAGCTTTTACGGGGCACTCACTTGCGCATATATTGCATATATTGCAGAACTCTTTAACTCCAAAATGAATTGGCTTGTCATGAGATAAATCTAGGTTGGTGTATATTTTTCCGAGTCTTACTCTTGGTCCATATTTTTGAGTAATGAGTAGCCCGTTTCTTCCATATTCGCCAAGACCTGCCTGGATTGCATATGGAATTGCCAGTGAGGTGTCATTCATGCTGCCTATTGCTTCATACCCAAGATTACGAATATACTGAGTAACTGATAAAACAGTCAGCGCATCATGAGAGTAACCTAAACCGGTTGCGGATCCGCTCAATGCAGAGGGGACTGTCTTAACAAGATCGTAATCCATCGGCAAAGCAACAACAATCACATTTTTTAAGTTTTCTGGTATTTCAGGAGGATAAGATCTTAAGCTAATATCGCTAAACTTATTGCTATACTCCCAGCGACTATCATATTTGGTTATTCCTACGAGGCCAGCACCAAAAGCTTTTGAAACCTTTTTAATTTCTTTGCTTGCTTCATCTTTAGTTCCAAGATGAATTTTGTTTTCTGCAACAGGAGTTTGAATAGAAAATGCATCTGAAAACCCCTCCCTACGATCTTGATCAACATTAATTTCAGTCAATATGTCGCTGACATGCCAAGCTGCATTTCTCAGTGCATAATCTTTCTGGGTGAACCCATCAGCTTTTTTCCAAGTTTTTAATGGCTCACGATAAGTTGAGTAAAAAAGCTCAGTTTTTTTTGATTTTATTTTTTGATCCCACCATGAGCGCCTGAAAACATCATTTTTTTGGTCAAACCTTTCAAAATTATCTAGAATTTCAAAATTTTCAGAATCTAAATTATGATTATTCTGCTCGTTTTTCATAAATGATATTATTTGTGTTAAATAAATTATTTTTATTAATTCATCTCAATCATGTCGTTAGCTTTTTTATACTACATTAAAGAATGTTAAAGCTTAATAGTTTTCTTCACTTATTAAACACTTAATATTCACTTGAACGGAGTACAATTTTCAATATTCATAAATTAATAGGAAGATTTAATGGTTTTAGAGATTTTTTTTGCTGCGGGTTGCTTCTGGGGCGTTGAAAAAAACTTTGAGAATATAGAAGGAGTTGTTGATGCTGTTTCTGGATATTCTGGTGGAAGCTATGATAACCCAACGTATGAGGCAGTTCTTAAAAATAGAAGACTACAAAGCGAAGGTTTTTTGTCTGTTTTAAAGAACATTGGTCTTTCTGATGAGGAGAAAGCAAAAAATAAGAACACTTTGATTAATCATACTGAGACTGTCAAGGTTGTTTATGATTCAAGTCAGGTTTCAACTGAAGCATTGGTTAAGAATTTTTGGGAAATACATGATCCAACTCAGCTCAATCGTCAGGGTAATGATGTTGGCAATAACTACCGCTCTGCTATTTACTGGACAAATGAAGAACAAAAGAATATCGCTATCGAGACTGGTCGAGAGTACCAAAAACTTTTATCAGCAAGAGGGTATGGTGAAATTGTTACAGAAATGGCAGCTTTAGATAAATTTTGGCCTGCAGAAGACTATCATCAAGATTACCTTTTAAAAAATCCCAATGGTTATTGCCCTGATCATTCAACCGGAGTTAAATTTACCCAAGTTGCTTCATTGGCAGATTTTGGAACAGAAATTGAACCTCTGGGAGGTAAAGAGATTGTTGTCATTGGACCTGAAGTTGAAGGAACCTGTTTATTTTGTCTAGAATTTGAAAAAAAGGTTACATCTAACTACAAAGGAACGATTCCACTTAGGTCAACTCCTGCATCAGCATTAAAAGGATTTGATATTCAAACTCCAACATGGGCTACGCCAACAATTATATTCATCGAGGATGGTAAAGAGGTTTGGTCACATCAGGGGATAATGTCTTCTGAAGAATTCTATAAAGCACTTGGAGAATTTAAACTTGGGGTTGGTTCTGAAGCCTATGATGTTGCTTTTAATGACGGAACAGATAAAAGATTCTGTGTTCAATATCAGATTTTTAAAGATACACCCGAAGGAGTTTTTGTAGACAAACTATCCGGTAGACCTTTGTTTGACACTGCCTACAGATTTGATTCAAAATCTGGCTGGCTATCTTTCACTCAGCCAGTAGAAAATGAAGTCTACGAAGTATTAGACACTAGTTACGGAATGATCAGAACTGAAATTCGATCGGTTAGCTCTGATATTCATCTAGGTCATGTATTTAATGATGGTCCTAATGGTCTTCCTAGGTATTGTATAAACGCTACTGTGCTAGAGTTTGTCCCACGTGATGAAGTTTAGTTAGTTAAAAAAATGTAAAATAATGATTCACTTATATTTTCATTTTTATTTTTTAACTTATGAACTTTGTCTTAGCTAAATCTTTCATAATTTTATTTAAATTTCTCATAGTACTTAGTTTTTCTTTTATATCACTAAGTTCAATTCATGCTGAAGAAAATCTATACGATAGAGGGAAAGAGCTGATTGAACAAAAAGATTATCTGAAGGCTATTAAAGCATTTGATCTTGCCGCAAAAGCTGGTAACCTTGATGCGCTTACAGCCCTCGGTGTGATGTATATTGGCGGTATCGGTGTTGAGCAGGATAATGTAAAGGGTTATCAATTTATAAGGCAGGCTGCAGAAAAGTCTGATCCCAAGGCACAATACACTCTAGGCGCTTTATATTATCTTGGTGCTGGTGTTGAAAAGGATTATAAAAAAGCTTTTGATTGGCTAAATTTAGCTTCTGAGCAGAATTATATTGATGCTAAATATAATTTAGCTGTTATGTATGAATTTGGGGAAGGCGTTGATCAGAGCTATGAAAAGGCTTACGAATACTATTTATATGCCGCGAGAAGGGATAATTTAGAGTCCCAAATTAAAGTTGCCGAGATGTATAAAGAAGGAATTGGTACAGACAAGGATTTAGATAAAAGTGCATACTGGTTAAAAAGAATTGAAGATTCAAAATAACAAAACAAAGCTATAAATGCATTTATTGAAACTATAAAAGAGATGAGTAAAGAAAAGAATTACGACGTAATCATTGTTGGCGCAGGTCCAGCAGGTCTTAGCTTTGCTTGCTCTTTAATTAATCTTGATTTAAAGGTTGCGGTAGTTGAAAAATCAGCAATTTCCTCTATCTCCAGCCCTAAGCCTGACGGTAGAGAGACTGCGCTGACTCATAACTCGTTAAAGATTCTTCAAAAACTTGGTGTATGGGATTTGATCGATGAAAGCAAAGTAAGTCCCTTGAAAGAGGCAAAAGTTTTTGACGGCGATTCGGACTCTTTGCTGAACTTTGCGGCTACTAAGGCTTCTATTGATGCACTTGGATATTTGGTGCCAAATCATTTAATACGATTTGCACTTTACCAAAAAGCTTCAAAATCCGATAATCTAACTTTGATTAATGACTTATCTGTTGAATCAGTTGAAACGGACGATTCTAGTGGTAAAGTTACTCTTTCAGATGGCCAAATTTTGAACTCCAGGCTTGTAGTTGCTGCCGATAGCCGTTTCTCAGAAATAAGACGTAAAATGGGAATCGAGTCGACTATGAAAGACTTCTCAAAGGTGATGATTATTACTAGAGTCTCTCACGAGAAAGATCATAACCAAGTTGCTCTTGAGTGTTTCAATTATGGCCACACTCTGGCGCTATTGCCTCTTAATGGAAATATTTCCTCTGTAGTGCTAACTGTTCCAACGGATGAGGCTGAAAAGATGCTTAATATGGATTCAGATCAATTTTGCCAGTTTGCTAGTGATGGGTTTAATGGAAGCCTGGGAAAAATGGAGCAGATTGGGGATAGATTTTCATATCCTTTGGTAGGTGTTTATGCCCAAAAATTTAGATCAACGCGTTTTGCACTGATTGGCGATGCAGCTGTAGGAATGCATCCTGTAACGGCACATGGTTTTAACTTAGGTCTTAGGGGGCAGGATATTTTATCAAAATCAATTTCCAAGGCTCTTAAAACTGGAAAAGATATAGGATCTGATCAGGTTTTAAAGGAATTTGAAAATAAACAAATCCATCTGTCTAGGTTGATGTATTTTGGAACCAACGGGGTTGTATCTCTATTTACGAATGATGATGCTAAGGC
>LUMG01000317.1_pt1 | contig 11270 bp, 13 predicted proteins | sample 729691 | NCBI WGS metagenome assembly LUMG01 (sample SAMN03860269, study PRJNA289734) | marine metagenome | biome: seawater column; feature: ocean; material: water; isolation source: Red Sea water column Station 34 - depth 50m | place: Saudi Arabia: Red Sea | collected 2011-10-15 | depth 50 m
AATTGAAGCTGGCACTGACAATCATTTTATTTGTAATTGCTTTTAAAGGCTTAAATGCCGCGCCATTAGAAATTTTCATGGCATTCGTGATTACAACCGCTAGCCACGGGCTAGCCATGTTTCATTACGGTACGAAAGAATAAAGACAGCGCGAGGCGTTGCGATAACGAAAACAACGTAATCGACCGATTGAGACTAAAGAACCAGTCACCAAATTTTTACACTTTACAACTTGGGTTAAACAATGGCATCTGAATACACTACCTCAGAATACATCAAGCACCACTTGACCAATGCCACCATGTGCTCAACTGACAACGGAATTGCTTTTAACAAAGCGTGTTCTGACGCCGGTTTTTGGGCATGGCATGTTGATACACTGGCATGGTCTATCGGTCTTGGTCTTCTTTTCCTAATCATCTTTAGAAGCGTTGCTTCAAAAGCGACAACAGGCGTACCTGGCAAAATGCAGGCGTTTGTTGAGCTAGTTGTTGAATTCGTTGACGACAACGTTAAAAGCACCTTCCACGGTAAGAGCGCACTTATTGCGCCATTAGCGCTAACTATATTTGTATGGGTATTGCTAATGAACCTTATGGACTTGGTGCCAGTTGATCTAATTCCATGGGTGTCTGGTCTTATCGGCCAAGCGGCTTTTGGCATGGATCCACACGACGTTTACAATAAGGCAGTTCCAACCACTGACCTTAACTTGACGTTCGCACTGGCTTCAGGCGTGTTTATTCTTATTCTTTTCTATTCAATCAAGATGAAAGGCATCGGTGGTTTTGCGAAAGAACTTACTATGCAGCCTTTCGGTCACCCTATCTTTATTCCGGTGAACTTTATTCTTGAAACGGTTACTTTGCTTGCGCGTCCGCTTTCACTAGCACTGCGTTTGTTCGGTAACTTGTATGCCAGTGAGCTAATCTTCATTTTGATTGCTACAATTGGTTATTTCCAGCTTCCACTGCACTTCATGTGGGCTGTGTTCCATATTCTGGTACTTCCGCTTCAAGCGTTTATTTTCATGATGCTTACCATCGTGTACTTAAGCCTGGCGTGTGAAGACCACTAAGCATTAACGGGTGTCGGTTTTGATTTTTAATCGACACCGTTTTTACAGAGTTTGACTTTTAAACATTAACTTTAAATTTAACTTAAATCGGAGACGTAAATGTTATACATCGCTGTTGCACTACTGATTGGTCTTGGTGCCCTAGGTACCGCTATTGGTTTCGGTCTACTAGGTGGTAAATTCCTTGAATCTGCTGCTCGTCAACCTGAACTAGCACCTCAACTACAAGTTAAGATGTTCATCGTAGCGGGTCTTATCGACGCCATCGCGATGATCGGTGTTTGTATCGCTCTATACTTGGATACAGGCATGAAATATGTATGGCCTCCACTAATGGCAGCGATTGAAGAACGTCAGAAGAAGATTGCCGATGGGCTTGAAGCTTCTGAGCGTGCAGAGAAAGACCTAGAGCTTGCTCAAGCGAAAGCTACTGAGCAATTGAAAGATGCGAAAGCGCAAGCAGCTGAAATTATCGAGCAGGCTAAAAAGCGTGCCAACCAATTGGTTGACGAAGAAACGCAAAAAGGCCATGCGGAACGCGAGAAGATTATCGCTTCTGGTTATGCCGAGATTGAAGCTGAACGCAATCGTGCCAAAGAAGATTTGCGCAAGCAGGTTTCTGCACTTGCAGTAGCTGGCGCACAGCAAATCTTACAACGTGAAATCGATGCAAACGCACAAAACGACATTGTTGAAAAACTTGTCGCTGAGCTTTAATAGGGAGATGAGCCATGTCTGAATTGACAACCGTTGCTCGTCCTTATGCTAAAGCTGCTTTCGATTTTGCTGTCGAGAAAGACGCCGTTGCAAAATGGCAAGAAATGCTCGCCTTTGCAGGCGCTGTAGCAGCGAACGATGACATGCACCAGCTTTTGTCTGGTGCGGTTGCCGCTGATACGCTTGCCGACATTTTTAACAATGTTTGTGGTGAGCAACTCGACGAACACGGCCAAAACCTGGTAAAGGTTTTGGCTGAAAATAAACGTTTAGCCGCGTTGCCTGAAATTTCTACTTTGTTTGATGCATTTAAAGCAGATTACGACAAAGAAATAGAAGTGGACGTAACCTCAGCAACTACGCTGACCGATGCACAACAAAATGAGTTGGTTGCATCTTTGGAAAAACGTTTGGCACGTAAAGTGAAGCTTAATTGTAACGTGGACCCTGCCCTGATCGCTGGAATGGTAATTAATGCCGGCGATACAGTTATTGATGGTTCCGTAAAGTCGAAATTGAACCGTCTAGCAGACGCGTTGCAAGCATAACGGGGATAAGAGCATGCAACTTAATTCCACTGAAATTGCTGAACTGATCAAGAAAAGAATTGAACAGTTCAATGTAAGCAGTGAAGCACGTAATGAAGGTACTATCGTCGCAGTAACTGACGGTATTATCCGCATTCATGGCCTATCGATGGTAAAGGCGCAATCGATGCAGCTGGTTTCGAACCAGTTGAAAAAATTGCACCTGGCGTAATCGAGCGTCAATCGGTAGACCAGCCAGTACAAACTGGTTATAAGTCAGTTGACGCCATGATCCCAGTAGGTCGTGGTCAGCGTGAGCTTATCATCGGTGACCGTCAGTGTGGTAAAACAGCAATGGCTGTTGACGCTATCATCAACCAAAAAGGTACAGGCATTAAATGTGTGTACGTTGCGGTTGGTCAGAAAGCATCTACTATCGCTAACGTAGTACGTAAACTAGAAGAGCACGGTGCACTTGACCACACTATCGTGGTTGCAGCATCTGCATCTGAGTCTGCTGCGCTTCAATACCTAGCGCCTTACTCTGGTTGTACTATGGGTGAATTCTTCCGTGACCGCGGTGAAGACGCGCTAATCGTATATGATGATTTGTCTAAGCAAGCTGTTGCTTACCGTCAAATCTCACTACTACTTAAGCGTCCACCAGGCCGTGAAGCTTACCCAGGTGACGTATTCTACCTTCACTCACGTCTACTAGAACGTGCTGCACGTGTAAACGAACAATACGTTGAGCGTTACACAAACGGCGAAGTGAAAGGTAAGACAGGTTCATTGACTGCGCTTCCAATTATCGAAACGCAAGCTGGTGACGTATCTGCATTCGTACCAACTAACGTAATCTCAATTACCGACGGTCAGATCTTCCTAGAAACTGACTTGTTTAACGCAGGTATCCGTCCAGCGGTTAACGCTGGTATCTCGGTATCTCGTGTTGGTGGTGCTGCACAGACTAAAATCATCAAGAAGTTGGGTGGCGGTATTCGTCTAGCCCTAGCTCAGTATCGTGAACTTGCGGCGTTCTCGCAGTTTGCTTCTGACCTTGATGATGCAACTCGTGAGCAACTTGAGCACGGTGAGCGCGTAACTGAGCTAATGAAGCAGAAGCAGTACGCACCACTTTCAATTGCTGATATGGGTGTATCTCTGTTCGCGGTAGAAAAAGGTTTCCTTAAGGGTATCGAGCTTAACAAAATCCTAGATTTTGAAGCTGCTCTTCACTCTTACATGAACAGCGAACACGCTGACCTTATGAAGACTATCAACGAATCAGGTAACTACAACGACGAGATTGCCTCTAAGTTGAACGACGCTTTAACAAACTTTAAAGCGACACAAACTTGGTAATCAATGGTGCTGGTGTTTAACCACCAGCGCAATTCGTTGAGTAATCGGAGAGATAGTCATGGCCAGCGGTAAAGAAATAAAAGGTAAGATTGGGAGTATCAAAAATACTCAAAAGATTACCAGTGCGATGGAAATGGTTGCTGCGTCTAAAATGAAAAAGGCGCAGGAACGCATGGCTTCTGGCCGTCCATATGCACAAAATATGCTTAAAGTGATTGGTCACATTGCAAACGGTAACCTTGAATATCGCCATCCTTATTTGGAAGAGCGTGAAGTCAAGCGCGTCGGTTACATTGTGATTTCCACTGACCGAGGCTTATGTGGTGGCTTGAACACCAATGAATTTAAGCTCGTCACTCAAGACGTCAAAAAATGGCGTGAACAGGGTGTAGAAGTGGATTTCGCTGCATTAGGTTCTAAAGCGTGCAGTTTCTTCAACCGCTTTGGTGGCAAGTTGCTTGCTGCTGAATCTGGTTTAGGTGACAAGCCGTCTGTGAGCGATGTAGTGGGTGTTGTACGCGTTATGCTTAAAGCGTACGACGAAGGACAAATTGACCGAGTATTCTTGGTATTCAATGACTTCGTTAACACCATGACACAGAAACCTGTGATCAATCAGTTATTGCCTTGGGACTACATCTACGAGCCAGATCCAAAAGAAATTTTGGAAGCACTAATGGTTCGTTACATTGAGTCTCAGGTGTATCAGGGTGTTGTAGAAAACGCGGCGTCAGAACAAGCTGCGCGAATGGTTGCCATGAAGGCAGCAACCGACAACGCCGGTAACCTCATTGATGAGTTACAACTGGTATATAACAAAGCGCGTCAGGCTGCAATCACACAAGAAATCAGTGAGATTGTGAGCGGTGCCGCAGCGGTGTAGGCAAAGGTTTAAAAGAGATAACGAGGACAAATTATGAGTCAAGGTAAGGTCGTCCAAATCATTGGCGCCGTTGTGGATATTGAATTTCCACAAAATGCGGTACCAAGAGTTTATGACGCACTACAAGTTACCGAAGGTGACTTGTCAGGTCTAACCCTGGAAGTGCAACAGCAATTAGGTGGTGGTGTTGTTCGTGGCATCGCACTAGGTACTACTGATGGACTAAAACGTGGTCTTGCAGTAGAAAATACCGGTAACCCAATCATGGTTCCAGTTGGTACGAAGACACTTGGTCGTATCATGGACGTATTGGGTAACCCAATCGACGAAGCTGGCCCAATTGGTGAAGAAGAGCGTATGTCTATTCACCGTGAAGCGCCTAGCTACGAAGATCAGTCTAGCTCGGTAGAACTACTAGAAACTGGTATCAAAGTAATCGACTTGGTTTGTCCATTCGCTAAGGGTGGTAAAGTTGGTCTATTCGGTGGTGCGGGTGTAGGTAAAACCGTAAACATGATGGAACTTATCCGTAACATCGCAATCGAGCACAGCGGTTTCTCAGTATTCGCTGGTGTTGGTGAGCGTACACGTGAGGGTAACGACTTCTATCACGAAATGAACGAATCAAACGTACTTGATAAAGTATCGCTTGTATACGGTCAGATGAACGAGCCACCGGGTAACCGTCTACGTGTTGCACTTACCGGTCTTACAATGGCTGAGAAGTTCCGTGACGAAGGCCGTGACGTTCTATTCTTCGTAGATAACATCTATCGTTATACCCTAGCAGGTACTGAAGTATCAGCACTTCTAGGTCGTATGCCATCTGCGGTAGGTTACCAGCCTACTCTTGCAGAAGAGATGGGTGTACTTCAGGAACGTATTACGTCAACGAAGACTGGTTCAATCACTTCAATCCAAGCGGTATACGTACCTGCGGATGACTTGACTGACCCATCTCCAGCGACAACCTTCGCTCACTTGGATGCAACGGTAGTACTTTCTCGTGATATCGCATCTCTTGGTATCTACCCTGCGGTAGACCCACTAGATTCAACGTCTCGTCAGCTAGACCCGCTAGTAATTGGTCAAGAGCACTATGACGTAGCACGTGGCGTACAGACTGTTCTTCAGCGCTACAAAGAGCTGAAAGACATCATCGCGATCCTAGGTATGGACGAACTATCTGAAGAAGACAAGCAAGTGGTATCACGTGCTCGTAAGATTCAGCGTTTCCTATCTCAGCCGTTCTTCGTAGCAGAAGTATTTACTGGTGCACCTGGTAAATATGTATCGCTAAAAGACACAATCAGTGGCTTTAAAGGCATTCTAGAAGGTGAATACGATCACCTACCAGAGCAAGCCTTCTACATGGTTGGTTCTATCGAAGAAGCGTTAGAGAAAGCCAAGAAAGCATAATGACGGGGCTAGCAACAGCTAGCCTAGCATCATGCTAACGTACCTAATCAGGAGGTTCACATGGCAATGACAGTACATTTGGACGTAGTAAGCGCCGAGAAAGCGATTTTCTCAGGTCGCGTTGAAACGATTCAGGTGACAGGTAGCGAAGGTGAGCTGGGTATTCACCCAGGGCACGCGCCACTTATCTCTGCTATTAAACCTGGTATGGTGCGTTTGGTTAAACAGCACGGTGAAGAAGAAGTAATTTATGTTGCTGGCGGTGTACTAGAAGTACAGCCTGGCAACGTTACCGTACTGGCTGATACCGCGGTTCGAGCTGAAGATCTTGACGAGCAGGCAGCAGAAGAAGCCAAACGACGTGCAGAAGAGCACATCGCCAACCCAGGCGCTGACTTTAATTATGCTGAAGCAGCTCACGAGCTTGCAGAAGCTATTGCTCAACTTCGTCTTATTCAGAAGTTACGCAAGTAAAAAGCACAGCTTTGAAAAAACCCGCCTTATGGCGGGGTTTTTATTGCCGAACGAAAAGGGGGCGTTCACGTTCCATTGCGTTTATTTTTATTGCTTACATTGTTATTAGCGCTTAAGGTTGTGAGGTTATCTTTGATCAAAAGTACACTAGTACACTGAGTTAGAAATACGGCTTAGGTGCGTTACTTTATCTGCTAGTAAAAAAATATTATTAATGAAGCTCAATCCCTACGCTAATGTACACAACGGTGCATTTATAGGACTGTATCCAGCATTGTTGGTTGCTGCGCTCCTTATGGTGCATTACTTCTCGGGAGCATTAGCTTTACCTATTAAAGAGAGCGGTCTAAGAGACTTCAACACAGCAATAGGTATGAGTTTACTATCAGGCTATTTTTGGTTTTGTATTCAGCTAAATCACAAAAATGTAGTAAGTACTTTGATCTCAATCCTTGTAAAAACAAGTCAGTTGAGTCATTTGAATCAGCACAGGCAAAAGTTATCAAGCAAGTTTCAACTACAATCCGCTAATTGCCTATTTATCGCCATCTTAAGTACTGTTGTATATGTTCTTGTAGAGAACCTTCTTCTTAACGATGTAAAGTTTTACCAATATGTAATAACGATCTGCGCCGTTTTATTTTGGTTTTTGTTCTTTCTTTTTCTAGCGCAATCTTCATCGAATGTTAGCTACCTAAAAGATCACGTACTTAGCCAAACCGAGAACTATTACGATCACTTAAACTCACTTTCTTCTTTAGCAAGACTTTCCTTTGTGAATGCTACCCTCTCGTTAGGCGCTATTTCACTGTTCCCCATTTTTTGGTTAGGAAAAAATATTCCAATCTACGACATTTTGATGACGCTTTTATTTTCGGTAGTAATCGGTGTTTATCTCTTTTTTCCTGTTGTGAGATTAAAGTCTCAATGGGTAAAGGAGAAGTCGAACGTAAGCGGTAAACTTGTAGAGGAAATGGAATGTAAGATTTCGTCTGACAAGCTAAAGCAATATGAAAGATGTGAGCAAGAGTTGGAAAGGTTAAGTGTTCTTTCAATGAGACTATTCGAGAGAAGGGATAAGGTAAGGTTAATCGCTTGCCTGTCTTTCATAACAATAATGTGGAGTTTAGCGCTCTTTGTTTCCTAAGTTTGATAGGTAACAATGAGCCAGCTAATACGATTAAGCATATGAAACGCACTGTTTTAATCGACAACCTAATATACCCAATACTGCTAATCCTATTTATGGTTGGTTTGCATTACATTTCTGGAACTATTAAATTTCCAGTGGAATCAAGTGATGCACAACGAGACTTTAATACAGCTATGGGAACATCACTGCTCAGTGGAGTGTTCCTGTTATCAATCAGAATACTTCAACAAAAAGTGGCTAATAACCTTCTTTTAGCTTTGCATGTTATTAAAAAGCACAATGATTTTGGGTTACACCGAAGAATATTATCCGAACGATTTAAAAAGCAACTAATATGGGCGATATCAATAGGTTTTATAATGCCTTTGCTATACATGATATCGGAAGGTGTTATAGAGCGAATACACGAAAAGGAAGTGTTTATTGTTGCAATGAGCGCGATACCCTTTTGGTTGCTTCTGTCTCTTTTTATTATGCAGCTGACAACAGTTAACAGGTACTTATGGAAGTTTTTGTCCGATGATACTGTTGATGCTATGGGGAAATTAAAGCTTTATAAGTACGTAATAAGCCTTACCGTAACAACAGTAATGACGACGTCGATGGTATTTTTGGTCATTCCCGTTTTTTGGATAAATCAGCCAATTCACCTCTTTGATGCAATTTTTATTTCCTGCTTGTTTGCATTTTTTGTAGTATTTCTGTTCACTCCTCTTATATATTTTCACCATCAAGTTAAAAAGATAAAACTAGCTGTGGCGAAAGAAATTGATAAGACAATAGCGCAGCTAATAAACCAAAGTTTGGTTGAAGAGAAAAGTAAAGAAATAGAGCATTTATTGCACGTAAAAGAAACGCTCTGCGACCCAAGGTCTTTATGGAAATTATAATAAGTGTAGTGAGTTCTGCTGTTTTGCTAGTTTGTATTACACCAACGTGGTGAAAGGCTATGGCTGTTTAAATTTCTACATTTAAGGAACTCACCTTATGCGAATATACGGCGACAAGCGCTCTGGAAATTGCTACAAGCTTCAATTACTCCTTTCATTACTGGGTAAGACTTGCGAATGGGTTGATGTAGATATAATGAAAGGAGAAACAAGAAGTCCTTCTTTTCTTGAAAAATCTCCGAACGGGAAAATACCGCTACTTGAGTTAGACGATGGAAGAGTACTTTCAGAGTCCAATGCCATCATGCACTACCTCGCATCAAATACGCCTTTCGTGCCTTCTTCGCCTTATCATTTTGCACAGCTTTTACAATGGCAGTTTTTCGAACAGTACAGCCACGAACCCTATATTGCCGTTGCTCGTTATATTAACGTGTATTTAGGGCTGCCAGATGACAGAAAAGCAGAATATGAATCAAAACAAGCGGGTGGCTATCGCGCGCTGGCGGTGATGGAGCAACAACTTAAAAAAACGCCATTTCTAACGGGTGATACTATTACCCTTGCAGATATATCTCTATTTGCTTATACCCACGTTGCGCATGAAGGTGGATTTGACCTGTCAGCTTATCCTTCGATACGAAATTGGATTAATTTAATTAAAAACCAGAATGGTTATATTCCGATGAAGGCGTAGCGGGTTCTAGGTAGGGCTTAGCGCTATAATTGTCTTCTATGAGACGTTGGCCCCTGCCATAGATTCTGCAAGGCTCTCTGTGCGTTATGGAGCCCTGACACATCGGTTTCTTCTATGCACTGTATTGCATAAGCGGTTGCTTCGAGCGTAGAAAGCGCCTTATTTAATGTGGTGTGACGAATCGAGTAGTTAGAAGGTGGCGCAGAAGTGAAGTGAAAGTTCTGCAATTCTGTGAGCCATGGGTTTTGTTTAACTAGTCCAAACGCTTGTTTCCAACTGCCATCCAGAAATATTAACGTATCGATTTGACTGAGCACGGTGGGGGCAGCTTTTTCAATAGGAGTACTTTCTTCACTTGGATAAATTAACGCGGTGCGCTTAAGCAAGCATTGTTCAGATAGTGATTGCATAGCAATGCTATCGTTAGCGAGAACTATTCGTGTGGTCGGTATACACAAAGTGATCAGGCGGGCAGTATTTTTTGCATGACTAGCCTCCTTTTCATGTTGGATAATCACGATCTCTAACGATGTGCTCACGGCATTAATGTCCGAACATATACACGTTTTTTGAGGGTATCCACAGTGGTCACAATAAAGGCGCATTACCCAACTTCTCAATTCTTTTCTTTAGCGTTTACATCACTTACTGAATAAGTAACTTAACAGATAGGATAATATACAATATGCCAGAGGTCGCAGTACAATTTAGAGTTGAGAAAACGCTTTCTTTTGTGCCTGAAGGGTGTGTGGTAAGTTACGCCCTGCTCGCAGATCTATGCGGATTACCTGGCAGAGCTAGAATGATGGGTAAGTGTCTTAGAGAAATTAATAGCAATTGCAATTGGCACCGCGTATTGCGTTCAGATGGTAAGATTGCATTTCCCGCAGGCTCTGACAAGGCAAACGAGCAGCGAGAGCGTTTAGTAGAAGAAGGTGTCGTAGTAAAAAACTACCGTGTTAATATGACGCAGTTTGGTTGGAAGCCAGATTTACACACTTTGCTTATAGAGTTAGAGTACTGAAGCCTCTCTTATCTAAATTGAGAGTAGTTAGCGAATAAATGGCGATTAAAATAGTGCAGTGCGAATAACATGATAAAAAAGATTACTATTGATCAGCTAGTGCCAGGAATGTTTGTTCATCAAATATTAGAGCAGAAAGGTGCTCTTAAGGTAAAAAGCCAAGGACGTGTTACGTCAGATGATGTGATAACTGCACTTAAAAAACGCGGTGTAAAAACGCTGGCAATTGATACGGATAAAGCATTTAACGTTGAAGAACGAGAGTCTTCTTCTGCGGCGGAAACGTGTCCTACTCCGACTTCTACTGATTCAGTAAAATCAAAAAAGGTGTCGCTTGAAAATGAGCTTGTTAGAGCTGAAAAACTGCATAAACAAGGGAAAGCTATCCAGAAGCTTCTGCTTGCCAGTGTTCAAAAAGAGATGCCATTTGATGCAAGTATTCCTAAAGCATTTTCAAGCAAGCTAATAGTATTTTTTCTTGATGTTATAAATGGAGAATATATTGTGTCTCCAGATTTAAATAAAGAGGGATTTATAGAAAAAATATTCTCTTTTTCTGATCTATATATTTGTTTCTTTTGTTCAAAATCAAAGACAATTTTATATGTATCTGGAGTAATTTCTATATCTCCATTTGATTTTTTTACAGCTTGAATTACATTTCCATAAATCGGCATTTCTGATCGTTCGGCTTGGTAGTAATTATTATAATCATCCCAGGCCCAACCTGGTCCATATTTATCAAGATCAGTTTTTGGGATATGATATACTATGTGTTTAAATTTCTTTAAAAATTTTTCTAAATCTTTATCTATATATTTTGGGTGTGAAAGTAATGGATAACCTGTAGGTGAAATTTTCAAAGTGTCATTATAAACTTTATAATTTAAAATTGGAATTGAGTCTCCGTAATTAATTGAACCCAGGACTGTTAAAATTTTAACGTTTGATGCTGGAGTCATGAAGATATCGTTTCCTAATCCAACAATCTTTTTGTCCTTATCTATTCGCTTAACAGAAATAGATACAACACTTCCATCTAA
>LUMG01000507.1_pt1 | contig 11211 bp, 11 predicted proteins | sample 729691 | NCBI WGS metagenome assembly LUMG01 (sample SAMN03860269, study PRJNA289734) | marine metagenome | biome: seawater column; feature: ocean; material: water; isolation source: Red Sea water column Station 34 - depth 50m | place: Saudi Arabia: Red Sea | collected 2011-10-15 | depth 50 m
CTGAAGACCCTGTCAGAGAGTCAGAAACATCCTTTGAGATTCGTGATCACCTCATAGGCGCGGGCTTTCAGGATGATGCCATTGATCATGCGATGGACTGGGTTGAGATTTTCAAAAACTCAACAGAAACACCGATGCTTCATAGTCCAAGCAGTTCCTCGATAAGAATACTCAGTGATGATGAGAAAAGCTTGCTCGATATTGAATGCCAGAACTACATCACTCGTTTAGAGAAGTTTGGCCTTCTTACTCCTGAAAAGCGAGAATTATTGATTGATAAGCTCACATCGATAGGCTTTGAGCCCATGGACCTAGAGGTAGTAAAGGCATTAAGTATTTTAATGCTTTTTCAGGAGCCGTCGGTTGAAGTCAAGCTGCATGCTTATGAAAACGACGAAGCAATTGATTCGCCAAAAACATTGAATTAATAATTCTTTTGTATTTATAATCACTGCCTCACGAACCCTTGTTGTGATTATTTTTAATTCGTTATGAGCAAACTAGTCATTGTAGAATCGCCAGCCAAGGCAAAAACAATTCAGAAATATCTGGGTGGTGGCTATGCTGTTTTGCCAACCATTGGTCACATCAGAGAGCTTCCAAAAAAAGACGCCATTGATCCGGGTAATGGTTATTCGATGAAATATATTGTGAGTCCAGGCAAGGAAGATGCGGTGAAAAAAATTAAGGACGAAGCAAAGAATGTTGAGCAAGTGATTCTTGCCACAGACCCTGATAGAGAGGGAGAAGCTATCGCTTGGCATGTGGCGGATATTATTTCTAATGCTAAATTCGAACAACCAGATATTAAGCGGGCTGTTTTTTATGAAATAAGCGAAAAAGCAGTCAAGGATGCTGTCAGCAATCCGGGTGAAATAGCCATGGATCTGGTTCAATCCGTGCAAAGCCCCGCATTAAGGATGATTGTAGAGCGTGAAAGAGAAATTGAGGCCTTTGTTCCACAAGAGTATTGGACCATTTCAGCAAAACTAGAAAAAGATGGAGAATATGACGCCAAACTATCGGCTTTTAAACAAGAGCCTGTAAAAAAGTTCACTTTTGACTCAACCACACTTGTTGAGAAGGCAAGCAAAGATCTGGAAGAGCAATGCAAGAAAGGTCTTGTCGCGAAGTCGATCTCTAAAAAAACCATTAAGCGCTCACCAAGAGAGCCATTTAGAACATCTGTGCTCCAACAACAAGCATCCAACAGGTTTGGTTTTACGCCAAAAAGAACCATGCAGGTCGCGCAATCACTCTATGCGCGTGAGGGTGGCGGACTAATCACCTATATTAGAACAGACTCAATTGAAATCGATGAAGGAAAGGTGCCGGCCGTAAGGTCTCAGGTAGCGAGCATGTTCGGTGAAGACTTTGTCCAACCTAGAAACTATAAAAATAAAAAAGAGGCCAAGAATATCCAAGAGGCCCATGGTGCAATAACCCCTGTTGACATAAGTCTTGTCCCAGCTGATGCCAAAAAGATTTTGAAAGATGATGAGTTCAAACTCTATCAGCTAATCTGGCAGAGAACTGTCGCATCCCAAATGAAGGATGCAATCTTTGAAAGAACATCTATCGAGTTTGTGCCTACCGGCGATGAGAGCTTGGCAACATTTTCTTTTTCTGACCAGGAACTTATTTTCAGTGGTTATTTAGAAGCAACCCAAGAAGAAGTTACAAACAATAAGCCGCCTTTGATCAATGAGAATGATGCAATTGGATTTAAGGAGCTTGTAAAAACCCAGCATTTTACTGATCCGCCTCCTCGTTATAATGACGCGAGCATGATTAAGGCGCTTGAAGAAAAAGGCATTGGAAGGCCTTCAACATATGCTGACATACTCTCCAAGCTCACAGACAGAAAGTATATCTGGCTTAAACAAAAAAGATACGAGCCATCAGATATGGGTCGTCTTGTGAGCAATTTTTTAAATGAACGCTTCGGCGGGTATATCAGTGATGAGTTTACTTCGAATATGGAAAACAATTTGGATGAAATCTCAAGCGGACAAAGAAGCAAGCAAGATGTTCTGAATGCTTTTTGGTCTCCATTAATAGATACTGTCGATGAGGTCAGTGGTGTGGTTACAAGAAAAGATGTAAACCCACAAAGACCGCTGGGTAGCCACCCAGAAACAGGTCGCCCAGTATTCGCAAGAATGACAAAAAACGGTCCTGCGGTTCAGGTGGGTGACATGGAAAAAGATGAGAAGCTTGAGTGGGCAGCTATAAAAGAGGGGCAGTCACTTTTTTCAATCAACCTCGAAACAGCTTGTGAGCTTTTAAACAAGCCAAGCGAGAATATTCTTGGCTACCATCCAGAGACCGATGAGCCTGTGATCGTTAGAGAAGCAAGATATGGTCCGACCGTTCAGCTTGGCTCAAAAGAGGATGGCAACAAACCAAGATATGTGGGCCTACTTAAAACAGACACGATAGAAGAGATGACCTTTGAAAGGGCTTTGGATTACTTGAGCCTTCCAAAAGAGCTAGGTGTTGACCCTGAATCTGGAGAAAAAATTCTTGTCACCATTGGTCCCTATGGTCCCTATTTCAAACGTGGGTCCAAGAACTTTAGAGGAAGAAAAGGCCTAGATCCTTTTTCTGTTGATCTTGAAGAAGCTCTCTCGAGCATATCGAGCTCAAAAGGATCTGGAGCGCTAAAAACATTTGATGACAGCCCTGTTAAAATTGTAGATGGGAGATGGGGCGCCTATGTCACAGATGGCAAAAAAAATGCCTCTATACCAAAAGACAAGGACCCTGAGAGCCTGGAACTACAGGACTGTCTCGAGCTATTAGAAAAGGCTCCTGCCAAAAAAAGAGGTAAGAGAAAATCAAAGAAAAAAACCAAGTAGTCAACGCTCTTGAGTCGGGAGGCGTGATCGCTTACCCAACTGATACAGTTTATGGCCTCGGTTGTGACCCAAAAAACAAAGCGGCGGTAGAAAGACTTCTAGAAATCAAAGAAAGGCCTGTGGACATGGGTTTAATCTTGTTAGGTAGCTCTATAGATGGGGTTGAGGAATGGCTTGATATTAACAAGCAACAAAAAGAGACCATTGAAAACGAAAATGATGTTCCAACGACCTATTTGGTTCCAAAAACAAAACATGCTCCGCCTTGGATTTCAGGAAAACATCCTTCAATCGCCATAAGGATCACAAAAAAAGATCCTGTTCCGCTATTACACTCTATTTTAGAATCACCAATTGTTTCTACGAGTGCCAATTTTCATGGTGGCCCTGAGTTGAAATCCTTTGCGGAGGTTGAAAATGAGCTTTCTGGAATTGTTGACTTTATACTCAAAGGTCCCTCAGATGCAAACGCAAAACCTTCAAGAATTGTTGATATACTTACAAACGAAATAATTCGTGGTTAGCGATACACCAACAAGTGGATAAATATGCGGTAATAGGAAACCCGATTGGGCACAGTAAGTCGCCCAAAATTCATCGCTTATTCGGCGAGCAGCTTGGTCATAAGATCTCTTACGGAAAGCTTGAGGCAACAGAAAACACTTTTTTTGCTGTTGTTGAGGAGTTTTTTCGATCTGGTGGCAAGGGCATCAATGTAACCCTTCCTTTCAAGGGTTTGGCGTATGAGATTTCAGATGTGCTTGGCTCACAAGCAAAAAACTGTGGTGCTGTTAATACGCTTTCTTTTTCTGAGGATGGACGCGTTTATGGGGAGAGCACCGATGGCATTGGGCTAATCAGAGACTTAAGCAATAACAACATAAATATCGAAGGTCGCTCAATTCTTCTGATTGGCGCAGGAGGGACCACCAAAAGCATATTGCCTTCTATTATTGATATGAACCCCAAAAACATAACCCTAACCAATAGAACAGAGAAAAAAGCCGAGTCATTGAGAGACACTTTTTCACACCTTTTCCAAATTGATTGCGTTTCAGGCGAAAACATCGATAGAAATTATGATTTGGTCATAAATACGACTTCTTCACAATTATCAAACACTGTGCCCTCTGTCAGCAAAATTGCGATAAAAGGGGCCCATTCATATGATGTCAATTATTCTTACGAGCCAACACTCTTTCAAAATTGGTCAAGCGAAAACGGTTCAAGATCTGCCTTGCAAGGGTGGGGAATGCTCGTAGAACAAGCTGCTGAGTCTTTTTCTATCTGGAGAGGAGTTCGTCCAGAAACAGTTATTGTGGTTAATCGTCTTCAGTCAGAAGTGGAAAACTAATCGCACCATACATCGTAAATAGTGGAATAATTTGCTGCTTGTTGTGAATAAAATGCAACAGCCTCATAGAGATCTTTATTCTCATTGTCCTTCTCTATCTCTTTCCAATAATAATCTGTAACCATCAAAAGCTCAGCGATACCATTCTTAAGCTCATTGCATTCCTGCTTGTTCATAAATGTTGTTTCGCTTTTATGTTCATCAGCACTCGCCATTGGCGCAACAAAAAAAATCATCGCAAAGATAATCAGTTTCTTCATAGTTTCCTCCTTAATCTTGGTTTGCTAAGAAAACTTCAAGGTCATCAAATCCGCCCACATGCTTTCCATCAACTGTAATTTGTGGAAATGTTCTCGCTCCAGGGAACTTTTCTAAGATAAATTGCATTTCGAAATCTTTGCCGAGCTCTTGGTAAATAAACTCGATGTCTTTCTGGGAGCATAACATCTTTGCTTTTTCACAATGTATGCAATCGGTTTTTCCAAAAATTTCTGCTTTCATGCTTTTATTTGTTTGGGTTTTTATCAAACAAATATAGATGTTTTTTAATAAAATTTCATTACATTCACATACAAATGGTTTACATTCATTTTTATGAAGATTGCAAGCTGGAATGTCAATGGAATCAGAGCAAGAATCGATCATGTGGTTGCGTGGATCGAAGACAATCAACCCGATGTACTCGCCCTGCAAGAGACAAAAGTTGTGGATGAGCTTTTTCCTTATGATGCTTTTGAGGCTTTGTCCTATTCTGTTGAAGCCTTTGGTCAAAAATCATACAACGGTGTCGCCAACATAATAAAAAATGGGTCGGCAAAGACAAGTAAAGGAATCAGAGGTTTTGATGACCCACAAACGAGGGTGGTATCGACCACACATGAAGACATTAGGGTGGTTAACGTATATGTTCCAAACGGACAAGCCGTTGGCTCTGAGAAGTTTGCTTACAAGCTTGATTGGTTAGAGCATTTAAAAAAAATGCTCAATGATGATTTAAAAAAATATCCCAAGATGGTTGTGCTTGGTGATTTCAACATAGCTTTCGATTGTTTGAGAAAGGCGCTGGGTTTCATAGCTGGTGGGATTATAGAACTGCAGCATACACCAAGGAGCTTGGTCTGAGAATCGACTTGTTACTCGTCTCGGATGAGCTCAAACCTCTTTGTAAAAAAAGCTATATTGATGAAAAACCAAGGTGGCTTGAAAAGCCCTCAGACCACACTCCGGTGGTTGTTGAGCTTGGCTGATTGTTCACAAACATTGGTTTAGTTTTTCTACCAGCAAATCTGCGTGTTCTTTTTTAAATGTCATTGAAGGCCTTAGTTTTATCACGCTATTTGTTGGTCCTGTTTTGCCGACTAAAACACCTTGACGCATCATCTCTTCCATTGTTTTTGCTGTCTTTGATGGGTCATCAAGCTCGATACCTAAAAACAAGCCTTTCCCCCTAATCTCGACAACGCTTTCCTTGTTTTGCAAGGTGTTCCTAAGTTGTTTTTTCAAGTAGCCTCCAACCTGTCTGGCCTGATCTATGAGGCTGTCTTCTTCGATAATATCTAAAACTGAAAGCGCTGCTGCTGCTGACACAGGGTTTCCTCCAAATGTATTAAAGTAAGAGTTGCCATTGTATACCTGATCTAAGGACTCAATGAGCTCTCTGTGTGTAAGTAAAGCCGATACTGGGTGGCCGTTTCCCATTGGCTTGCCCATGGTTACGATGTCTGGAACCACTGCATCGTCCTGATAGGCCCACATTTGGTCACCAAGCCTACCAAAACCTGACTGAACCTCATCTGCAATAACAACCCCACCAAAGCTTCTTATTTCTTGGTAAATTTTTTTTAAAAAACCCTTTGGTATCTCATAAATCCCGTCACTACTAAAAACGCTGTCAGCAATGAAGCAAGCAACGCCATGTCTGCTGCTGGCAAGGGTTTCTGCCTCTTCCCTTAGTTTTTTTATATAAGCGCTTTCGTTTCCTATAAAACCTCTGGGTCCTGGGATTGTTTTTATCCAATCTTTTCTCTGCTCTTTTGGGCAATCTTCTGGGCTTAGTTGAAAAATCTCTGTGGTGTTTCCATGGTATGCGTTTGAAAGAACGATACATCCTTGGTGTTTTGTATGCGCCTTTGCGAGCTGAACCGCCAAATCATTTGCTTCGCTGCCTGAACAACAGAAATAGGCTACATCTAAACCCTCCTCCATAGTTGCTGCCAGTCTCTCAGCCAATAAAATAATCTTTTCGTGAAGGTATCTGGTGTTTGTATTGAGCGTTTTGCTTTGTTCGGTTATTGCATTCACCACCCTGGGGTTGGAGTGACCGACATGAGCCACATTGTTATAAACGTCTAAAAACCTTTTGCCCTTCTCATCGATCAACCAAACATCTTCACCTTTGATTATATGAAGCGGTTTTTCATAAAAATATTTGGAGCCGTTTCCAAGGTGCTTCTTTCTCCTGCTTAATATGCTCATTTTTTCAAATCAGGCCAGAAGTTCGACAAGCTGGGTCCCGGTTTTTTCAATTTCTTCTTCATTTATTTCTTTAAAAATGGACCACGTGTGGTCAATGTTTCCAAGAATGTATTCTTTGTTTTCTGGGTGTTTGCTTGCTCTCCACTCGGATATGATTAGAGACATTGCAATTCTGTTGTATGCCAACATCGGCAACAGCATAGCCTCACTTTCTAAAAGGTTATTTTCACTGTGGTAGCCAAGCAAGAGGTCTTTTGAGCCGCTATAAAGCGATTCAACCCTTATTGTTTCATATGCACAAGCTACTGCTAAGTCATTGATCAGGGGTGCGTGGAGCATATCACCAAAATCTATCATTCCGACCACAGAGCTTGGGTCTTCCTTGGAAACCAAAACATTGTCCGGGTTCATGTCATTGTGAATGATTTGTTTTCTTTGTTCTGATAAAAGCTCTTTTGTATTGTTTTGATAGAACAGCAATGCAAGCTCAGCCATTTTTCTTTTCTGCTCATCTTGTATACCACCCAAAACATCAAAAAGGCTTTCAGTTTTACCAACATCCCAAAGGAGTGGATGATTTTGGTTAGGGTGTGAAAATCCATCTAGCCCGTTACCCAGCTTTGCCAAAAAATTACCCATGGATAGGTGCAGCATTTTTGGGTCTATAATCACTGCTCTGATATCATCCAAAGGGATGCCTTCTAAATAAGTGACCATTCTCACGAAACAGTCTTCGCCGCCCACATTCTTTGTAACAAGGTATTCGCCATCAATGTTCTTTTTTGCCCTTGGTAAATTTAGGCTTGTTGTTTTTTGGAGGTGAAGGAGTGCCTCAGTCTGAAACTCCAGGACGCCCCTTTCCTCTTTATGGTTTGAAATTTTCAGAATTGCTTTCTCTTGGTTTGCTGAGATTAGGAAGTTGCGATCCCTTTCGCTGACCAAGGGTGTAACAATTGAATTTTGATCCAGCTGCATCCAGTCCTTCGCTAAATCAAGGGCATTCTTGCTGTCACAATTTGGTGCTGGGTGCTCGAGCACTGGAAAAGAAAAATTACTGTTCATGCTTTCTCTATTTCTTGCCACATGTCTTCTATCCATTTTTTTATTGTCAATGCTTCTTCCCATCGATCTGATAATTCTAACTGAGCTGCATCTGTTATTGCATAACTTGTTGGTGGTCCCAACTCACATAGAAATCTCACTGTTGAATCTTCTGTTTGTCGTTTTTGCCATTGCTCTAGGCCGTACTTCCACCAACCTTTGAAAATAGACACCCATTCTTTATGTTGTGGAAAGTCTATCTGAACCTGTATTTGCCCTCTTGATGCAACCCTGCCCTGAAAACAGTCTGATCGATTGAGTATTGTTTCTATATGCTTCTGATCTCGATTGTTTATCGGCGTCCACATCTCTCTGTCCACCACAAAGTGTGACAAATCTGCTGTTAACCTCATTTCAGGAACTTCTTCGATTAGTTGGAGCGTGTAATAAAGATCATTCAATAAACTGTCTCTATGGGTCTCAAATAATATCTGAACCCCCTCTTTGTCAGCTTCCTCCATCCAGTCATAAACCAATGGTATTGCGTCTTTATAATCAATTGGCATAACGCCGCCAATAATGTTTACAAAGCATGCGTCAAACTCTTTGGCCAGTCTCAAGAGCGGCAAAAGATCTTCTTTAGAATAAGGAAAAGCATTGACCATGCATCCCAAATTATTCTCAACAAAATAATGCTTTTTTTTCTGGAACTCTTTAATCTCATGGGCCGCTAAGTCGATCGTGGCTCCAGCAAAGCCCCCGCCTTTTATTTTTTGAAAGTTCTGTTCATCTGAGGGCTCTTGTTTTGTCGGGTGCCTTTGCTCCATCCCCCAGAGAGACTGATAGACCTCCAGACTATGCACCCAGATGCTCCTTAACGCCTGTTTCAACAAGCATTTCCTCCAACTCCTGATCACGAGAAATTGATTTATAGTGCTCCATGAGCAAACTGAACGATTTTGCATGAAACTTCTGCACAGAAGTTACTTTATGCTCAAAAGGTCTTCCTTTTAAGGTTATTGAAACCTTGTCTTTATTGTTTTTAACTGCCTCATTGTTTGCCATGACCCAGGGCAAAAAAGTTTCTGCAACCTCTTCCTTTATCAAAGGTAAAAGCGTTGGCTTTAAGTCATGCCATGTTTCAAAATCGCCCATTTCTTTTGGGTCCTCCATCCTCTCAATCCAGTTATTCAATTTGGGCACATGCTTCTGAATAAGCTCGCGTGCAGTGACATCATTGTTGGCATTATAAATATGGCCCCACAAAGCAAAATCTGCAATAGAGGGTTTGCTTCCAAATATGTATGGTCTTGCCTCTAAGTGCTTATCGAGAAGCTCTATTAAGTTTTTGAATGACTCTTCTATTGGTATTTTGGTTATTTCATTTGACCCAACAACCCAGAGTCTTTTTGACATCCTGGCCTTAAAAGCATTGGTTGCTTTATTTAAGAAAAATGTTCTAAGCCAAGCAATTTGCTGGATTGTTTGTGGGACATAGAGTTTTGCAAACCTTTTGCCGGCGGCATCCAGATTCTCTTCATAATGCCACCGATAATGGCACATGTGTTTGACGGCCCACTCATCTGCATACTCTTCTACCAATCTTGATAAAAGAGACAGGACAGGCTCTTCTGGAACAACTGGGTTTTTTATGAACTTTTTTTCCATTTTTAGAATAATTGGTGTTGAGTCTTGGAGGACCTCACCATCTGGGCATAGAATCAAAGGAATGATTTGAATTTTTGCGAGCTTATTGAATGTTTTTTGAGTTTTTAGGTTTCTTTCTATCCACTCGTGCTCAATGTTTTTGTACCTAAAATATGACCTTATCTTTACAGAATAAGGTGAGAGATCATTGCCATAGATTGAGTATTTTTCTGTCACTTATTTTCTCTGATTAAGCTCTTTGCTACTTGAAACATTATAGGTGTTAATTTTGTCTCGCTCTCGTCTTTATCCTTAAAATAACTATTCCAAACAAACACATAGTCGTGAACAGGATTAACCATTATTCCTTGTCCCGCCCAACCTCCTTTATATAGCGTTCCATCCTCAAAAACAAAATCCCATTGATACGCATTGTGCTTGGCGCCTTCAGGTAGGTTTTTTTGGTTCGCTAATAGCTCTGGCCTGCCTTGATATAGAAGCCTCCTAATATGCTTCTCGGTTATTATAGGAAGTTCGCTGACAACATTGTGGCTTGGAGTGAATAAAAGCCCAAACCTTGCCAAGTCTCTTGGTCTTGCCAAAAGACCGCCATGAATAACCGGCACGCCATATCTGGGGGCAAAAAAGGATGCATCTGCTTCAGCACCAATCTTAGACCATATCATTTCGCTCGCTGCCTCATGTAACTGAAGGCCAGTTACTCTCTCGACAAGCCACCCCAATACAAAAGTATTTATTCCTGAATAATCGTACTCTTTTCCCTGCTCAACATATTTTCCAACCTTAAGTTTAGAGACATATTCATATGGATTATTTGGTGAGCGCTCATTCCAATATCCGTCACCTATGGCCGATGAATAAACGTAGTAACAGGCTGACTTATCAACATACTCTTCAGGACATTTCAGTCCGGTTGCCATATCCAGTATGTTTTTAATTTTAACGCCCTTAAAGTCTTCTTCGGATTCAAGAATTGACACCAAGGAAGAAACCAAGACTTTAGTAACAGACCAATGCACTGGCTTCTCATGGGGCTTCATTCTTGGATAGCGCTCAAAAACGATCTTACCCTTATGAAGTATGAGAACAGAAATCGCGGTTGACTCATCGCTGTCCAAAAAACTATTTAGCTGCATATTGCCGGCATTCGTAGGGATATATATTGAGCCTATATCTTCATCTATCGATGTCTCAAGCTCTATAACCGCTCCTTTGCGGTGCAACGTTACTGTTGGAAAAATTGTATGTAGATTTTTAAAGCTCCAAAGCATGGTTTCACCATTTTTAGTCCACCAAATGTCGTCTTCTGGAAGGTTTTCGATTTGTGCTCTTGCATAATCAGCTGGCGACGGCTCCTGTTTAGCCTCTGAAGACATTGTAAGAAGTGCGGCGACTGCGAATACAGGGGCTAGAAAGAGTCTTGGCATATCAGCAATTCATGCTTTGATAATTTTTTCTGTTCTAAAAAACACAAAAAAGAACCATGTTGAAAGCGCTGAAAGCAAGTGCCAAGCTGCATGTGGCTGGAACCATGAATCAGGGTAGCATAATAGGTCTGACCACTGGTTGAGCCATATTGTAAAGGCTGTAATATAGGTCACAACACCTAGATAGAACCATGGGTTATATGTTCTTTCGGTGTCTGGGGCTTGTTTTGAAAAAATTGCTGGAATCCAAAAAAGAATTGTCCACCAATATGTCTCTGGGTCCTGAAGAATCTCAGTTGGCATTATTCCAAAAGCAGCTGCAACGATAAAACCCACAAACCCTGATGCCCATCTAAATGTTGGCGACCAAAACCTGTGCAAAGAC
>LUMG01000231.1_pt1 | contig 11197 bp, 8 predicted proteins | sample 729691 | NCBI WGS metagenome assembly LUMG01 (sample SAMN03860269, study PRJNA289734) | marine metagenome | biome: seawater column; feature: ocean; material: water; isolation source: Red Sea water column Station 34 - depth 50m | place: Saudi Arabia: Red Sea | collected 2011-10-15 | depth 50 m
GGTTAATCTATCAGTTTATTTAATCGAGGAGTATTCTGGGACACCGATTGGCAAGGAAGGACAAGAATTTACTTGGTGTAGTCTTAATAGCTTTGAAAACTTCAGGCTTTTACCGACAATGTGGAAAATTATTAAGAGAATCTCCCTACCAAAAAGTTATTGGATAACTCCAGATGATCATAACTCTGAATCTATTTTTGATCAATGCAGTCAGCATATTGCAAATGGTACAAAAATGATACAGCTTAGGAGTAAGACTCAACTCGATAAACACTACATAGGCAAGTTACATAAACTATGCCAATCACATCATGTAAAGCTTATATTAAATATGCCTCATATGACATATGATGAACCCTGTGATGGGTGGCATCTTACAACAAAAGATCTCTTAAACTTTTCATCAAATGAGATATCTGAGGAAAAGCTTATTGGGGCTTCGGCCCATAACCTCAAAGAAGTAAGGCATGCTGAAAAAATGTCAATGGATTATATTAGCCTCTCGCCAATTACGAAAACCCTCTCTCATCCCAATACTGAAGTCCTTGGATGGAATAAGGCATCAGAGATTATTAATCAAAGCAAAATACCCATTTATCTGCTTGGAGGAATGGATAAAAACTCTATGAATCAAGCTTTGAGTATTGGCGCTCAAGGTATTGCAGGGATTAGAAGAATTTAAAGTGGCGCCCCTGTTATCTCAAGAAATTTATCTTGGATATCCTTTTTGCTCATCTTAACCAAGCCATCAGATCCGCCTGAACATAATAGTGTGTCATTGACGAAGATCTGAGGGACTGTTCTAAATCCAGATTTAACAAAAAAATCACGAGCATTACTATCTTCTTGAATATTTAAAGTTTCATATTCAATATCAAGATTATCCAAATAGTTCTTGGCTCTGGTGCAGTAAAAACATGAATGCGAGGTGTAGACTTTAATCATGGAATAGCGAAATTGAATTTATCCGAGCCAAATAATACCAGTAAGATAATTTTATTGGATTCTTATAGTGATGAAAATAATATGGGCTTTTAGCCACGCAAAAAAACCCAAGACGAGTCACTTGATAGACTCTTATCAAAGCGATACCCTTCATCAGTGAAATCTTTCAAGTCTTCAGGTTTATCTAACCTGTTTCTAATAATGTAATTCACCATTAGGCCCCTAGCTCTTTTTGCATAAATTCCAATCACCTTGTAGGTATCGCCTTTCTTTTCTTTAAAAACAATATCTAAGATATTGGCATTAAGCGTTTTTTTATCAATCGCTTTAGAGTACTCGTTGGATGCAAGATTCACAATTAAATCCGATTCATCTTCATTTAAAACGCTACTTATATCCGACCCCCAGTAATCATAGAGGTCACTTCCCTTTTCATTACTGAGCTTTGTTCCCATCTCCAGGCGGTAGGGCTGTATTAAATCGAGAGGCCTTATAACTCCATAAAGACCAGAAAGCATTCTAACCTTTCCTTGAGCAAATTCCAAATCTTCATGAGATAGTTCAGGGGCATTAATACCATTATAAACGTCACCCTTAAAAGCAAGAATTGCTTGCTTAGCGTTTTTAAGCGTAAAGGGCAAATGAAAATTCTGGAAACGATCAAAATTCAACTCTGATAATTTTTCACTTATTGACATCAGCTTCGCAATTTGAGATTTGCTTTTATTTTTGAGAATCCCAATTAACTCATTTGAACTCTCAATTTGTCTAGTTTGAGAAAAAATATCAATATCGCATTGAGAAAAATCTTGAGTTTTTGAAGGTGAAATTATTGCTAACATATGACTACAAAAATGAAAATAATTCTACCTTAAAATCCCTTTCATAACAATAGATATGGGATAATTTGGGGTTTAATTTAGTTAAAAAATAAGGTATTATAGACGGTTCTTCGGTATTCGTTTTAGACTCAACATATATGAAAAAAAAGCAATTACATTTGCCAAAAGCGCGTGGGCTATACCACCCAAATAATGAGAAAGAAAATTGTGGAGTTGGATTTATAGCCAACCTGAAAAGTAACTCATCTCATCAAATTACGCAGGATGCATTAGAGATGTTATCCAGAATGGATCATCGTGGTGCATGTGGTTGTGAGGCAAATACTGGAGATGGCGCTGGAATACTGACCGATATCCCTCACGAATTTTTCACTGATGAAGTCAAAAGGCTCTTTGGCGCCAGTGTTATGCCGGGTAATTATGGCGTCGGTAATGTTTTTTTACCACAAGACCAAAAAGAAAGAGATCATTGCATCAACTTGGTTGAAAAAGTAATCAAAGATGAAGGTCAGTCATTAATTGGCTGGAGGAATGTTCCTGTAGACTCAAAGTTAGCGAACGTGGGTGAAACAGCTCGTCAATCTCAACCTCAAATTATGCAGCTCATTATTGAAAATTCTGCCAATTTGGATCAGGATGCTTTTGAGGCTGTTCTTTATGTAATCCGCAAAAATATTTCCAAAATAATCCGAACAGATGAATCTATTTCGCAAGCACTGATGTTCTATATTTGTAGTCTATCGACTAGAGTGATTATTTACAAAGGGATGCTAATGGGCTCTCAATTATTGGACTTTTATACCGACCTAAGTAACAAGAAATTTAGCACCTATTTAGCGATGGTGCACTCTCGCTTTTCTACAAACACTTTTCCTTCTTGGGATAGGGCACAGCCATGCAGATTTATGGCTCACAATGGTGAAATTAACACTCGCCAAGGAAACTACAACTGGATGAGGGCGCGCGAAGGTGTACTTGAAAGTGACATCTTTGGTGATAACTTGTCAAAGACTCTCCCTGTCATTGAAACCGAAGTATCTGACTCAGGAAGCTTTGATAATGTTTTAGAGTTTTTGCTAATGAATGGAAGGTCTCTTCAAGAGGCTGTATTAATGATGGTTCCAGAAGCTTGGCAGAACGATACCGAAATGAGCGCTGAGAAAAAAGCTTTTTATGAGTACTTTTCAAATGTGATGGAGCCTTGGGATGGTCCAGCATCAATTGCGTTTACAGATGGCCGTTATATTGGAGCTGTTCTTGATAGAAATGGTTTAAGGCCATCTCGATATTATTTAACTCATGATGATCGAGTAATCATGGCCTCTGAAGTGGGTGTTGTTGATGTGGCTTCAAACAATGTAAAGACTAAGGGAAGACTCAGACCCGGAAAAATGTTTCTTGTTGACTTTAACAAAGGCCAGCTAGTTGATGATAATGAAATAAAAAATAGCTTTGCCACTAAAAATCCATACCAAGACTGGCTTAATCATCAAAAGATTTCACTCAATGACTTAAGATCGGATGGAGACTCCAAAGGCTTCTATCCTGAAACTCTAATTAGCCGACTTAAAGCGTTTGGTTACAGCACTGAAACTCTTCAATTTATGTTGCTCCCTCTTGTCAGCGAACTAAGAGATCCCGTTGGCTCAATGGGAAATGACTCAGCACTAGCTTGCTTATCTGATCAGTCAAGGATCATCTATGATTATTTTAAGCAGCTCTTTGCCCAGGTTACAAACCCTGCAATCGATTCAATCAGAGAAGAAGTAGTCATGTCATTAAGCTGCTCGATTGGACCCGAAGGAAACTTGTTGAGAAATAAAGAGGAAAATGCGCATCGACTCGTTGTTGATCATCCTATTCTAACCAATGAGGAAATGGCAGCGCTTAATCAATGTAATCATAGAGGCTGGACAAGCAAGACCATAGATATCACTTATGAGACTAATGGCAATCATAATTTAAGTGACATGCTAGACTCAATATGTGAACAAAGCACTCAGGCTATCAAAGATGGTCATAGTCTTGTCATTTTGTCAGACAGAAATATAGATGCTAATCGAAATGCTGTCAGTTCACTCCTTGCATCTGCTGCGGTTCATAGGCATTTAGTAGCTCAGCACAAGCGCACCCAAGTAGGAATCATAGTTGAAACTGGGGAGGCCAGAGAGGTACATCATTTTTGTCTATTGACTGGATTTGGTGCTGATGCAGTAAATCCATATCTAGCGTTTGAAGCGTTATGGCAAGCGAGAAGGGATAAGTTGATTAAACTTGAAGACGATAATGAGGTTGTTAAAGCCTATCGAAAAGGTATTGCTAAAGGCATGCTCAAGGTTATGGCAAAAATGGGTATTTCTACTCTCGCATCATACAAAGGTGCTCAAATTTTTGAGGCTGTTGGCCTTTCAGAAGAGGTTATGAATAAGTGCTTTTTTGAAACGGCAAGTCGAATCAGCGGTGTTGGCTTTGATGTCATTCAGCAAGAGTCTGAAGAACAACATAAAAAAGCATTTTTATCAAAATCACTCGATAATTTAGGTCACTATCACTGGAGAAGTGGCGGCGAGAAACATATGTGGGAGCCCCAAACAATTACATCCTTGCAGCAAGCTGCAAGAGGCAATGATCAAAGTGCGTATTGGGAGTTTTCAAAAAAATCTAACGAAGAAGGCACAAGAAATTGTACGCTTCGAGGTCTGATGTCATTCAAAGATGGAAATCCAATCGACATAGATCAAGTTGAGCCTGCTAAAGAAATAGTAAAAAGATTTGTCACTGGTGCCATGAGTTTTGGTTCAATCTCTGCTGAGTCTCATGAATCGTTAGCGATAGCAATGAATCGTATAGGTGGTAAATCAAACACTGGCGAGGGTGGTGAAGACCCAAATCGCTGGACTCCTGATGCTAATGGTGACTCTAGAAGAAGCGCCATTAAGCAGGTTGCATCAGGCCGATTTGGGGTAACTATTGACTATCTCAACAATGCCGATGAACTCCAAATAAAAGTATCGCAAGGTGCAAAGCCGGGCGAAGGTGGTGAGCTTCCAGGCGGGAAAGTTGATGAGGGCATTGCAAAAATTCGATGCTCTACAGCTGGAGTGGGTCTCATTAGTCCTCCACCTCATCACGATATATATTCTATTGAAGATCTCTCTCAGCTCATTTTTGATCTCAAGCGATCTAATCCAGATGCTCGTATCAGCGTTAAGCTTGTATCAGAAGTTGGTGTTGGCACTGTTGCAGCTGGAGTTACTAAGGCAAAATCTGATCATATTGTGATTGCCGGACATGACGGTGGAACTGGAGCCTCCCCTTTGACTTCAATAAAACATGCAGGTCTACCATGGGAATTAGGTGTTGCTGAAACGCACCAAACTCTAGTCATGAACGACCTTCGATCAAGAGTTGTAATTCAAACAGATGGGCAGCTCAAGACTGGACGAGATGTAGCAATAGCAGCCCTACTGGGTGCTGAAGAATTTGGTTTTTCTACCGCCCCATTGATTACCCTTGGCTGCATCATGATGCGTAAATGTCACTTGAATACTTGTCCTGTTGGAATTGCTACTCAAGACAAAGTATTACGTAAAAAATTCACTGGAAAGCCTGAACATGTCGTTAATTACTTGTTTATGGTTGCTGAAGAATTAAGAAATATTATGGCTGAACTTGGCTTTTCTAAATTAACCGATATGGTTGGAAGAGTTGATATGCTTGAAATGAATAAAGCGATTGATCACTGGAAACAGGACTCTATTGACTTAAGCTCAATTCTTACTCCTGCTGAAAACCTCTACAGAGACGCGGGAACTTTTCAAAGCATCAAGCAAGATCATCAACTAGATGAGCAGCTCGATCTTGTTTTAATAGAACAGTCTAAGGACGCTATTGAAAATAATACACCAGTTCAATTTGATTCTAGTATTTCTAATGTTGATAGAGCTGTGGGTGCGATGTTATCCTCATATGCAGTCAAATCAAGGAACGGCAATAATCTTAAAGACGGCTCTATTCAAATCAATTTTAATGGTTCTGCAGGTCAATCTTTTGGAGCTTTCCTCGCTCAAGGGATTACGATGTCTGTCGAGGGGGATGCCAATGATTATGTAGGCAAGGGTCTTTCAGGTGGTCGCGTCATTGTTTATCCACCAAAAGATTCAACTTACTCCTCTGAAAATGAAATCATTGCTGGAAATGTTTGTGGCTATGGTGCAACAGGCGGTGAACTTTACCTCTCAGGCCAAGTGGCTGAACGCTTCTGTGTTCGAAACTCAGGTCTTATTGCTGTTGTTGAAGGAATTGGCGATCACGGATGTGAGTATATGACCGGTGGAAGAGCAGTAATTCTAGGTGAAGTTGGAAGAAACTTTGGGGCTGGCATGAGTGGCGGTATAGCATATGTTTATAACCCAAATCAAACGCTCAAAGCCAGAGCTAACTCTGCGATGATTGACTTTGATCCAATGGATAAGGAATCACTTTCTGAGTTGCATGAACTTACAACCAATCATTTCAGATATACAGGTTCAAAAATAGCTGGCAAGATACTTGATAACTGGGATGAAGAAATTATGCACTTCATAAAGGTTATGCCAAAAGCATTGAAGGAAGTTCTAGCTGCTAGAGACAAGAAAAACCTTAAGGCAGTCTAAATAGGAATCGCGTCGATTACATCGGCGCTGGTGTCCAGAACATTATTCACGCCATCACCAACAACTGGTATCACAGAGACGACAGCACCAGTTACCCTCATAGGTACTGTGACGACCTTAGTAAAGACACAGCCGGATAAGAATACAATCAAAACAGTTAATGAAATGAGCCTTTTCATTGGACTCTATCTAAGACAATAAATTTGTAGGAATAGGCATTCGAATTGTCTTTTGAATGAGATTCACAACTTACCTCGCGCCAATCAAAATCATCATATTTTGGAAAAAAAACGTCCCCCTCAAACTCACCGTCAATTTTTGTGATGTAAAGTCTGTTGACTTTGGGAAGGAGTTGCTCACATAGAGATGCACCGCCAATCACCATCACTTCAAGATCATCTTTTGTTAGTTCAAGAGCATCATCTATACTCGAAACAACTTCACATCCAGGTATTGAAATATTTGAATTACGCGTTATTACTATATTTCTTCGGTTTGGAAGCGGCCTTCCGATAGAGTCATAAGTTTTTCTCCCCATTAGTATTGACTTACCCGTAGTCAGTTTTTTGAAGTAAGCTAAGTCTGCTGGAAGATGCCATGGAAGTTGATTTTTACTGCCAATCAGGCGGTTGTCGTCCATTGCCACTACTATTGATAAGCGCATTAATTTTGCCTGATTGAAGTAAAATGTTAGTTTATTTTACAATTTTTAATCTCGAAGTGTCACTCATTCTCGCCTCATCTTCACCGTTCAGAAAGGCTATTCTTAATAAGCTAGGGCTCTCCTTTGAAGTGGTCGCTCCAGAGATCAATGAAGTAAGAAAAGTAAACGAATCCCCGATTGATTTAGTTTCTCGTCTATCTAAAGAGAAGGCTATAGCTGTATCCAAAACTTACTCTGGTTTAATTATCGCTTCAGACCAGGTTGCGACTCTTAATTCTGGAAACAATGAGAGCGATGAGATACTAACCAAACCTGGAAGTCATGAAAATGCATTCCAACAACTCAAGGAAAGCTCTGGGAAAACTTTAAATTTTCTTACTGGCTTAGTTTTGATGAATACCAAAACTCTCAATACTCAGACTCATGTTGAACACTTCAAAGTTTCATTTAAGTCACTCACAGATAATCAAATCTTGAACTATTTATCTAAGGAGGATGTCCTTGGCTGTGCTGGTAGCTTTAAGTCAGAGGGCTTAGGAATTGCATTATTGAGTCAAATGGATGGTAATGACCCAGACAGTCTTATTGGGCTTCCCACGATTAAATTAATAGAAATGCTCGCAAATGAAAATGTTCACGTTCTATGAGCATCGTTTATCCTGCAGAGTCTATATCAAGCACTTCGGACTATAAAAAAAACTATTGGGGTTCTTTATTCGGCCCTGCGGAAGCACTTGCACTTATAGAACATGTAGAATCTAACCAAGGGATAGTTTTATATATTGCAAGAGATATTAAACATCACGATGAAATCATCAAATCACTTGCTTTTTTTAATAAATCAATTGAAATTCTCAGTTTTGCTAGTTGGGAAGTTTTAGCGTTTGATCACTTTTCACCTCACCCTGATATTGTTTCTTCAAGACTTAATACGCTTGCAAAATTATCCTCGATGGATTCCGGCATAGTTGTGACTACTATTGAAGCTCTATCTCAAAGAATATGCCCAAGGGACTTTATAGAAAAATATAGCCTTAGTCTTAAAAACAACCAGAATCTTGAAATTGACTCATTTATCGCAAAGCTCATTAGAATTGGATACCGAAGAGTGACCACTGTGATGGAACAAGGTGAATTTTCATTAAAAGGTGCACTGATTGATATGTATCCAATGGGTGCAAAAACCCCATATAGAATTGATTTTTTTGATAATGAAATTGATTCAATTAGATCCTTTGAACCATCCTCGCAAAGATCGATTGATATTGTTGATGAAATTCAGCTTCTACCTGCAAGAGAGTTTGCAACTGACAAAATCAGTATTGATACCTTTAAAGAAAATTACATTGCTGAATTTGGCAGCTCTGATGGCTTTATATTTACAGAGGTGAGCGAGGGACGCTACCCAGGAGGAATTGAATTCTACTTGCCATTATTTTTTCAAGCAACAAATGATTTTTTTAATGCCCTTAATAAAAAAGGCCAGATACAAATTCAAACATCAAAGGCACAAAAAAAAGATGCTCTAGACTTTAAATCTTCAATTATTCCTCCCGTTAGAATTGAAGCTGAAACAAAAAAACCACTTAATAAGTTATTTAATTTTATTAAAAACTTTCAAGGCAGAATATTAATAGTTTGTGAATCAGAAGGAAGGCAAAGTGTTCTCAAGGATTTGTTATCCACCTATGAACTAGTCGCCTTAGATTGTCAAAACTGGACTGACTTCCTCGAACAAGACTCAAAGCTGAGCATTACTAGTGCAAGCTTAAGTGAGGGTGTTATTTTTGAAAATTTAGCAATCATTACTGAAAATAATTTATTTGGACAGGATGCTGTTAAGCAACAACGAAGGCGCCGCGCAAAGCATAAAGATTTTGATTTGAAAATTTAGCAATCATTACTGAAAATAATTTATTTGGACAGGATGCTGTTAAGCAACAACGAAGGCGCCGCGCAAAGCATAAAGATTTTGATGAAGCCATTAAAAGTTTGGTTGAAATTCAACTCGGCGATCCTGTCGTTCATGAGCACTATGGTGTGGGACGCTATCTGGGTCTAATTAGTCGAAGCTTTGATGGCAATCAACAAGATTTTCTCTCTGTAGAATACGCCAATGGCTCTAAACTCATGGTTCCAATTACGAGCTTAAATCTAATATCTAGATATACGGGTGTTAGCTCAAACAATGCACCACTCCACAAATTAGGCAGTCAACAGTGGACCAAGGCAAAAAGAAAGGCAGCTGATTCACTCTATGATGTTGCGGCTGAGCTTTTAGAAATTTATGCAAAGCGAGAATCTCAAAAAGGTTTTTCGTTTCCAAGCCCTTCTGACTCTTACAGCTCATTTGTCTCAAGCTTTGCATTTGAAGAAACTCCTGATCAAATTAAAACAATGAATGACGTCTTGTTAGATATGCAATCTGAGAGACCTATGGATCGACTTGTTTGTGGAGATGTAGGTTTTGGTAAAACTGAAATTGCTATGAGAGCTGCATTTTTGGCTGTAGAGGCCGGAAAACAAGTTGCGATTTTAGTTCCAACAACACTTCTCGCCAACCAACATTATCAGACGTTTAGTGATCGATTTTCTAAATTTCCAGTTGTCATTAAATCTTTATCAAGGTTTCAAAATGCCAAAGAACAAAACCAAATCAAGTCAGATCTTAATCAAGGAAAGATTGACGTTGTTGTTGGGACTCACAAACTCATTCAGGGTGACATCAACTATCAAAATCTTGGGCTAATAATTATTGATGAAGAGCACCGATTTGGAGTGAAGCAAAAAGAGTCGTTAAAAAAGATTCGTGGCCAAAGCGATATTTTAACGATGACAGCAACTCCGATTCCGAGATCTTTGAATATGGCACTTGGATCTCTAAGAGAACTATCTATTATTGCTTCACCCCCTGCAAAAAGAACCGCAATACAGACTTTCGTTGATGAATGGGACAACAACACTATTGTTGAGGCTTGCTCAAGAGAATTACATCGAGGAGGCCAAATATTTGTTTTGCATAATGACATTGATACCATTGACAATATGGCTGAATCATTAAAAGATCTTATGCCCAATGTAAAAATTAGAATCGCTCATGGCCAAATGCCAAGCAAGGAACTTGAGCAAATAATGACTGATTTTTATCATCAGCGTTTTCAGCTCTTAGTTTGTACGACTATTATTGAAACTGGCATTGATATTCCAAGCGCAAACACCATTATCATCAATAATGCTCAAAATTTTGGTCTTGCTCAACTTCATCAACTGAGAGGAAGGGTTGGACGCTCCCATCATAAGGCTTATGCATATCTGGTAATTAAATCGCATCAATCGATTACTGAAAATGCCAGAAAAAGACTCGATGCAATAGCCTCATTGGAAGAGCTTGGAGCTGGCTTTATGTTGGCCAATCATGACCTTGAAATCAGAGGTGCTGGAGACTTATTGGGCGAAAAACAAAGTGGCAAGATTTCTGAAATTGGTTTTAATCTCTATCATGACCTTCTCAGACGAACCATTCACGCGATAAAAAATAACTACAAACTTGATATCAAAGATACATCACTTGAAGAGATAGAAATTAATCCTGGTATTGCCTGCATCATTCCAGAAACCTATTTGCCAGATGTGCATGAACGCTTAATCCTCTACAAAAGAATTGCAAGTGCGGTGAATGAAGATGATCTAAACGAACTTAAAATTGAAATGATTGATAGGTTTGGGCTTCTACCAGAGCCAACTCAAAATTTATTTGAGACTTCATCACTAAAAAACTATTCCAAGGAGATAGGTATTCTTAAAATCAATATCTATGATGATAAGGCGGAAATCACATTAAAAGATAAAAATAATATTGATACAAAAAAAATTATCAATCTAATCCAAACAAAACCCACAAAATTTCAGCTTAAAAATCAAAACACCTTAGTCTTGAAAGAAGCTATGGAGTCTGATCAATCTCGTATTAGAGAAATTCGCAAAATTCTTGAAAAGCTGGTTTAACTATCTCAAGTTTCTAAAGCGCTTTAGGATTCATAGGCTTAGAACTCTTCTTTTGGGATGTGCTTTGGAAAGAAATACTTTATAAC
>LUMG01000462.1_pt1 | contig 11117 bp, 7 predicted proteins | sample 729691 | NCBI WGS metagenome assembly LUMG01 (sample SAMN03860269, study PRJNA289734) | marine metagenome | biome: seawater column; feature: ocean; material: water; isolation source: Red Sea water column Station 34 - depth 50m | place: Saudi Arabia: Red Sea | collected 2011-10-15 | depth 50 m
CGGGAATGTAATCCTCAAATGTGTTTGCAGTGTTTTCATCAAGCATCAAATTTTGTTTCACATTTTCTGTCAGAACCACACCTGGACATAGCGCATTTACTCTGATATTATCATTTGCCCATTCTAAGGCCAAAGTTCTGGTTAAATTTAGAACACCTGCTTTTGCAGCACCAGAATGTCCTACGAATGGGGCTGCGTTCCAAGCATAATTGGCAATTATGTTAACTATAGAGGCACCTTCAGCTTTCCTCAGCAAAGGATAACAAGCTTTTGAAACTCTAAATGTTCCATCTAGCACAATATCTACTACAGCTCTCCAAGCATTTTCACTCATGGAAGCAACAGGTGCTACAAAATTACCAGCAGCATTATTAATCAAAATATCCAATCCTCCCCATTCAGATTTTATAAAATCAACAATTTCTTCGACAGTTTCATTATTTCTTACATCCATTGTTTTCCAAATTAGTTCTTTACCAATTTTTTCTTTCGTTAATTTTGCAGCCTCCTCTAATTTGTCTTCTTTTCGGGATGCAACAAACACTTCTGCACCATGATTTAGAAAGGCCTGTGCAAATCCTAAGCCCATTCCTGTTGCGCCTCCAGTTATGAAAACTTTTTTTCCTCCAAATAGATTTTCCTTGAATACACTTTTAGCCATTATACCTCTCCTGTAAATTTACTAATGCTATCAAATCCGTCATCAGGTAAAGACATCATAGTTTTTGATCCAGAACCAATAGCAATGGCTCTTGAAAGTGTTTCAGGCAGAATTCTCTCATAGAAAAATCGTGCCAATATTATCTTATTTTCATAATAATCACTTTTATCTCTTTTAGAGAATGCCACTTTTAGCATTAATAACCACATATATGCCATAGCAACAAGGCCAAATTGCCTTAGATAATCAGTTGCGGCAGCTCCAATTTCATATGGGTTAGAAAGACCCTTTTGAGCCATATAAAGTGTAGTTTTCTGAAGTCCTTTTAGCGCCTTCGAAAATGGAATAACAAATTCTTTCATTTCTTCGTCTTCTTTATGTTTCTCAATTAAGTCAAGCGCAGGATGAAAGAATCTCCTCAATAATCGCCCCATGCTTTGTGGCATCTTTCTACCGGCCAAATCCAGGGCTTGTATTCCATTAGTTCCTTCCCATATAGGAGCGATTCTTACATCTCTACAGAATTGTTCCATCCCGTATTCTTTTATGTATCCATGACCTCCATAAATTTGGAGCATATCTGAAGTTATTTCAACACCATAATCAGTCAATAAAGCTTTGATTATTGGTGTCATTAATTCAACTAAATCATTTGCCTCTTTTCTAATTTTTTCGTCAGGATCTTTCTCGGATTTATCGATTGCTAAGGCAGTCCAGCAAGCTAACATTCGCCCTGAATCAATTAATGCCTTTGATCTCATCAGCATTCGTCTGACATCTGGATGAACAATTAATGGGTCTGCTTCTTCATTCGGATTCCTAGGTTCTTTCAGGTCTCTTCCTTGAATTCGTTCTTTAGCGTATGCTAAACCATTTTGATAGGCTATTTCAGCTTGTCCAAGACCCTGTAAACCGACAGCAATTCTTTCCGTATTCATCATTGAAAACATTGCAGCTAAACCTTCGTTTACTTCTCCAATAAGATAACCTTTTGCATTTTCAAAGCTCATAACACAAGTTGCCGAACCATGAACTCCCATTTTTTCCTCTATAGAAACACAATTTACTCCGTTTCTTTCTCCTAAAGTTCCATCACTATTTACGTTGTATTTTGGCACTAAAAATAAACTAATTCCCTTGACTCCTTTAGGTGCGTCAGGCAGTTTTGCAAGTACCAAATGTACTATATTGTCAGCCATATCATGTTCTCCACATGAAATGAATATTTTTTGTCCATTAATTGAATAAGTATCACCATTAGGTTTGGCTGAAGTTCGTATGAGCCCTAGATCAGTACCACAATGAGCTTCTGTTAAACACATAGTGCCAAACCATTCACCAGACAAAAATTTAGGTAAGTATGTATCTTTGATTTTCTCAGTTCCATAGTTGTGAATACAATGATATGCACCTTTTGTTAATCCCATATAGATACCAAGCGACATATTTGTTGCACAAGAAATCTCATCTGAATAAACACTTAGCACATTAGGAAATTCCATACCTCCGTATTTCTGATGTCCAAATAGTTGTGTCAATCCTGAATCAATTACCATTCTAGTAGCCTCCTTCATACTTTCAGGTACGGTTACCTTTCCATCCTTGAAAATCACGCCTACTTCATCACCATCTCTAGCAGATGGAAGCCAATATTCTTCTCCAATTTCTCCAAATTGTTGACTAATCATTTGAATCATATCCCATGATGCTTCATCATATTCAGGATATTTACCTAGTTCATTTTCAATATCAAGAACTTCTCTAAGGATGAATTCATATTCTCTATGGGGTGATTTGTATTCAACCATTTTAGTTCCTCAAAGGTTTTCCTGTAGTTAACATGTGTTCAACTCTATCCATCGTACCTTCCGTTTTCATCAGTTTAATAATTCCATTTCTTTCCATTTCCAGGATTTTATCATCAGAAACGGTTTCAGTTGGATCAGTATCTCCTCCACACAAGATATACGACAATTCTTTTGTGACTACAATATCATGTGGAGTTGCGTGCCCGGCCTTTACCAAATCTTGAACAGCTAAATCTAATGTAGCTTTACCTGAAGGACCTGGTAAATGGTGCTCTTTCGGAAGTGGAGCTTCATAATCTTTAATCATTGAGAGACATAATTGCTTAGCGTCATAGAGGACTCTTGATCGATTCATAGTTATTTGATCCTCTTCACGCAGTAAATTCATTTCTTTTGCTTCTTGAGCACTAGTTGCTACTTTGGCAGTACCCACATTCTGAAATATTTTAGTTATATTTGCCATTGGTCCTTTTGGTTGTCTCGGATCGTTATTCCATCTGTTTATCATTTCCTTGCAACCTCCCCATGCAGGGACAAGACCAACCCCCACTTCTACTAGACCCATATAACTCTCGGAATGAGCTTGTACGGCATCACAGGCAAGTAAAACCTCACACCCACCTCCAATAGCTAATCCAGAAGAAGCACCAACAACAGGAAAGTTACCATGCTTCAGCATCATAAAGGCCAATTGACCACCCATGACAAATTTTTCAGCTTCTTCCCATGCGCCAACGTTCGTTACAAAACTAGATAGTCCTAGATTAGCTCCAGCTGAGAAATTAGCTCCATCATTTCCAATAACTATTCCTTTGTATTTCTTAGCTTCACATAAATCAGCAGCTTCAGTTAGAGCCTCCATGATTAGCGGATCCATGGAGTTCATTTTGCTGTGAAATTCTGCTAGAATTATGCCATCATTCATATCCCACAAGCTAGCTGAAGGATTTTTGAAAATTGGTTTTTTGCCTAGTTTAACCTCGGAGACTGTTAGGTAACCTTCGGGTTTTTTTAGTAAGGAATACTTGCCATTAGTTTCAAAATATTTTACTTTATCCTTTTCATTCTGGTAAAAAGTACCTTCACCAACACTTTCTAGGAGTGAAGGAATTTTCATTCCTTCATCTGAAATCCTCGAGGAAAACCAGGAGGGTCCCAAATCATCTAGCATTTCAAATGGTCCTTTTTTCCACAAAAAACCATTTTTCATAGCCAAGTCGACGTTTACAATATTATCAGTAATTTCAGGTACTAATGAGGCTGCGTAGGTCAATGTTTTGGAAAGGACTTTCCATGCATATTCACCACCTTTATCTTTGTGTTTAACTAAACTACGTAAGCCTTTCTTGGCAGCCTTAACACTTTCAAGTCCTACTTTTTTAGTAGCCTTAGAATATTCTCCAGTTTTTAAATTCCTTGATTCTTTAATTCTTTTTCCTGAATCTTGATTAAGCCGATAAAAGCCACCTTTACTCTTTCTTCCAGTATAGCCATCTGAAATCATTTTAGATAATATCTGGTCTATTCCCAATTTCTCTTGTTCTTTTATGCCTATATTATACATGTCATTTTTTGGAAGATTAGAAGACATACTCTCAGTCACATGTGGTATAAGATCAAGACCTACCACGTCTCCTAATCCAAAAATGCCAGTTTTAGGAGCGCCAATAGGTCTTCCCATAATTGCATCAGCCTCCTCCACAGTTAAACCAAGTTTCAAAGCTTCAACCATCCCAATTAGAGTCCAATATGTCCCTATACGATTTCCAATAAATCCAGGTGTATCATTACATACTACAACTTCTTTACCAAGATTAATATCACAAAATTTGGTAACCAAATCTATTTTACTTTTGTCGACTTCTTTGTCTGCTACTATTTCTAGTAATCTTAGATATCTTGGAGGATTAAAGAAGTGTGTAATCATAAAGTCTTTAGAAAATGATTTTGGCATTCCTTTTACCAAAAGTTTTCTTGGTATTGTAGAAGTATTAGATGTTATGATTGAATTCTTTTTTCTAATCTTGTCTATTTTTTTGAATACATCATGTTTAATTTTCAGTTTTTCTAAAACTACTTCTATTATTAAATCTGCATCACTTATTAGATCAAGATTATCTTCTATATTGCCTATAGTTATGCGTTTAGAATTGTTCTTATGCATCAAAGGAGTGGGACTTCCTATTTTTACAGGCTTTAACATTTTTTTTACAGCCGTTTCAGTTATTATATTTCTATTTTTAGCACCTTCAGGCACAATATCTAGTAAAGTTACATTAAAACCTGCATTTGCAACATGAGCTGCAATTCCACTCCCCATTACACCTGCACCAATTACAGCAACTTTTTCTATTTTCATTTATCCTCTTTCAAGTACTGTTGCACATCCTTGTCCACCACCAACACACATTGTAGATAGTGCATATTTTTTGTTTGAAACATTTAGCAATGATGCTGCTTTTCCTGTTATTCTTGCCCCGCTTGCTCCAAGCGGGTGTCCCATAGCGATTGCACCACCATGGATATTCAACTTTGACATATCTATACCTAGTTCTTTCACGCATGCAAGACTCTGGGCAGCAAAAGCCTCATTCATTTCGATAATATCAATATCCTCAAGTTTTAGTCCTGCCCTTTCTAATGCTTTTTGTGAAGAAACAACAGGTCCAATGCCCATTATCTCGGGACTACATCCAGAAATTGCCATTCCTCTAATGTATGCCATAATTTCCAAATTATTGTTTTTGGCATATTCCTTTGAGCAAACTATCACCGCAGCAGCTCCATCGGTTAATGGTGAAGATGTTCCTGCCGTCACTGTTCCATTTTTATCAAAAGCAGGCTTTAGATTTGCCATGGATTCTAGGGACGTTTCAGGTCTTATGCACCCATCATTATTCACGTCATTAATTGTAATTATTTCGTCAATAAATTGTCCATTTTCTTGAGCCTTAGAAGCTTTTTGATGACTTTCTAGTGCCATCTTTAGTATGCCCCATTCCAATGTAAGCATCTAGATCAATTAAGTTAGGATTTAGCATTGGATTGAAACCAGGCATTGGCACCCTACTCATTGATTCCACTCCGCCAGCAATAAACAAATCACCAGCTCCTGAGTTTATCGCTCCGGCAGCTTGATGTATTGCCTGCATAGATGATGCACAAAATCTATTGACAGTCACACCACCTACACTATGAGGTAGGTCTGAAAGGAAGACTACATTTCTAGCTAAGTTCATTCCTTGTTCAGCCTCAGGAAATGCACAACCCAGTATCAAATCTTCAATATCGTTTGGATTAATATTATTTTTTTTAATTAGTCCTTTAACAACTTCTGCAGCAAGATCATCAGGCCTTGTTTTAGCCAATTGTCCCTTTTTTGCAGGAGTGAAAGCAGAGCGTGCATATCCACAAATAACAATCTCAGTCATTTTAATCAATTAGACAAGTGGTATTACTATATAAAAGTAAGAGTTTTTCTCTAAAAGATGAAACATTTAAATACTCTGTGCTTAAATTTAGGGCGTGAGTACGGCCAATAAGTACAAAAAAAGTGAGGCAGATAACCACATTCAGACTTTGGAGAAGCTCGGGTTTAGCAATGATGAAGCACTGGTTTATCACATAATTCTTTCTTCTAAAGAATGTACTGTTGGTGAAATGAGCCGTTCTATTAATTTTTCAAGAGCCAAAATCTATGGTATAATTGACAATTTATTGTCAGAAGGAATCATAATTGAGAGTGGTAACCATCCTAAATCTTACTACCCAATAGATCCTAGAGAGATAGCTCAAAAACGTTTGAAAGAAGTAGAAGAAGCTACTGCGGAAGCCCAATCGAATTTGTACCAATTGTATCAGTCTAAAAAGATAGATTACCTCGAGACTTTAACTGTGAAAGATATGGAGATACTATCACAAGTGGTTTCCATGTGTGAGAGAGCAACTTCTTCTATTGATGTAATTGCATCACTCTTGCCTTCAGAATTACCTAGTAATGTGTGTAGAGCGTTCTCAGATGCTAGTAGAAGAGGAATTAAGGTTCGATTATTGTTCCCCAAAAAAGGTACGACTCTTGATTTATCACGGTTGGAAGGTTTCTTTGAGATAAGACTTACTTCTGCAATGCCTCCAGCAGGTGTGATTTTAGTTGATGATAAGGAATTTTGTGTAGGAGGTTTAGATGTTCCTGACTCCACAAATACTTTACTTGGAATGTGGATGAATCAACCTGAATTGGGTCGTTTAGTTAGATTGATTTTTGACAATATTTACGACGCGTCTGATATCTATGAAAGTTAATCCTTCATGAATGGATAAGTCCAATCATGTATTTCCATATTAGTTCTCTTTACGGAACGTGGTGATATCCATCTTAGTAAATTCAAAGGACCTCCTGCTTTATCGTTAGTTCCAGAGGCTCTTGCACCACCAAATGGTTGTTGAGCAACTACTGCACCCGTAGGTTTGTCATTAATGTAGAAGTTTCCTGCAGTAAATCTAAGTGCATTATAGGCAGTTTCTATATTTTCTTCAGACTTTGCAAAAATGGCTCCAGTCAATGCATAAGGAGATGATTCATCACAAAGTTTCAAAGTTTCTTCGAATTTGTTGTCATCATAAACATATATTGTCAAAACAGGACCAAATATTTCTTCAACCATAGATTCGGATTTAGGATCTTTTGTAACAATAATTGTAGGTTCAATAAACCATCCTGTTTCTTTATTGCTACCTCCACCTACTGCAATTTCACAGTTTTCATTTTCCTTAGCTCTTTGAATGTAACCTGTAATTTTGTCAAATGCTCTCTTGTCTATGACAGAAGTCATAAAGTTTGTGAAGTCTTTACAATCACCCATTTTGATTTTCTTAACTTCAGAAACTAAATTATTACCTATATCTCCCCAAACAGATTCAGGAATGTAGGCCCTACTGGCAGCAGAACATTTCTGACCTTGATACTCAAATGCACCTCTGAGAAGAGCCACCAATAATCCTTGTCTATCACAATCAGGATGGGCAACAATAAAGTCCTTACCTCCAGTTTCTCCAACAATACGAGGATATCCTTTCAAGTTTGGCAAAGCTTCAGCTATTCTCTGCCATAAGCCTTGGAAAACAGCAGTTGAACCTGTAAAGTGTACTCCTGCAAAATCAGGATTTGAAAGAGATATTTCAGTTATTTCAGCTCCAGAACCTGGGATGAAATTAATAACACCAGGTGGTAAACCTGCTTCCATCATTAATTTCATAATCATATAATTAGAATAGTATGAATTTCGGCTTGGTTTCCAAATAGAGGTACAACCGACAAGTGCAGGTGCGCTTGGCAAGTTTCCTGCGATACTAGTGAAGTTAAATGGAGTAATTGCTAGAACAAATCCTTCTAATGGTCTAATTTCGGTAGTATTTACCATACCTTCTGGTGAAACTAGAGGTTGTAGATCGTTGTGGAAATTTTTTGCATAGAATACATTAAATCTCCAAAAGTCAATTAATTCACACGCGGCATCTATTTCAGCCTGAAAAACAGTTTTACTTTGGTTAAGCATAGTTGAAGCATTTATTTTCATTCTCCAGCTGGTTGCAAGTAAATCAGCACATTTTTCAAATATTTCAGATCGCTTTTCTAAGCCTATATCAATCCATGCTTCTTGAGCTTTTACTGCAGAATTACAAGCCATTTCTATTTCTTTTTGACTGGCTAGGTGCACATTTGCTAGTACATGTTTGTGGTTATGTGGGACAACTTGTGTTACTGTATTATTAGTGTATATTTCCTCTCCATTGATTATACATGGAATTTCTATTGTTTGAGATAATTGATTATCAATTTCTTTTTCTAATTCATTTCTTTCATTACTTCCAACTTCATAATTCAGTATTGGTTCATTTTCAGGATGTGAACTCATATTCTTTCGAACAAGACCGAATTAATATGCTTATGTCTCAAGCCATAATCATTTAATCAATTATCTTGATACAAATTTATGAGCAGACCAGATGTAACTGATAAAGATCCTTTTGCAAATACGGAAGATGCTCCTAGAGATAATGTTAGTGGTTTTGGATTCTTTTTTCGTACAATACTTAGATATTGGTTTCGCGTCCTAATATTCGGCCTCGGAGCAGGCGCCATCACTTACTTCTTATAATAATAAAAATCATCATCAAGCCAATATTATTTTTTCTACCTAATCTACTTCAATGATTTTGGTGGGCCCGACCGGATTTGAACCGGTGGCCTCCCGATTATCAGTCGGGTGCTCCAACCAGGCTAAGCTACGGGCCCGAGGTTTTGCCACCGGAATAGGGGATTTAAGACTGCATGTTCCGCATCCCCAAATACAATTGAGAAATTCCAATTTCTGACTCACTTTTTTATAGACCTTCTGCAATGGAAAAACTCCGTTGTTTGACCATGTCCAGAAACGTATTGTTGGAGAAGATTAAGCAGGCTGAAGCTGTTGCTTCTGCAGAAGTTGAAAAAGCTGAGAAAGATCATGTTTCAACTACTAATCGTATACCTTTAGATCAGGAAGCAGTCCTAAAGGAGAAGCGCGAAAAGGCGGAAAAAGCTTCACAATCTGAAATTGACAAAGCAATGAAGGACATCGAAAAGCAAAAAGCAGATATTCTTTCAAAAGGTAAAAAAGCTAATTCAAAAATGAATAGTGATGCTAAAGGCAAAGTCGGTAAAGCAGCTGGAAAATTTGTTGATAAATTTTTGGAGAGTCTATCTTAATGCTAAAGTCTGAAGATATGTCTCGAATGACCATAAGTGGTCATAAGAATGATTTGAATTCTTTATCTGATCTTTTAGATAAGCATCAGTTAGTCCATTTAGTTGATTATAACAACGAAGATGAAGGATTCAAAATAGGGACATCTCTTTCATACGGTTCAAAAACCTCAGAAATTCTAGTAAAACTTCGTTCAGTCCTCAAACTCTTAGAAGTTTCACCTAATCCTCCTGAAAATCTAAAACTTTCAAGCGATATCGAAAAAGAAATAGAAAATTTAGATTCTATAGCTTCTCAAGCACATGATTTGAAAGATAAACAAAGAGACTGTGACAGAAAAATTGATGATTTGGCAAATTCTCTTGACCAAATAGAAATGTTTAGCGGCTTAGATTTAGATATGAAATATTTATCAGGCTATGATAGTATGAAAGTATTCACAGGCCGCATTTCTGAAGAAGCAGATATATCTGCAATTGATTCAAATTTAGAAGTTATAAGAAATGATGAAACTATAATTGTATTTTGCCCGAATGAAAAAGTAGATTCTACTGAAAGAATACTTTTGGATTTAGGTTTCCGTTCTATAGATGCTCCATCCATAGAAGGTGATCCTTCTTCAGTTGAGTCAAAGATTAAATCAGAATTGTCACAGCTAAGGAATGAAAGGGATTCCATAGACCATGAAATTGAAGCTTTAGCAAAAAGGCACGGAGATTGGTTAGTTTCTTGTGAAGAACATTATTCAGCACTATCAGAGAAGTCTAGTTTACCTTTAAAGTTAGCAACAACAGAGAATATGTTTGTAATGGATGGTTGGGTTCCATCCAAATCAGTATCAGCTTTACAACAAGAATTACAGAAATTAGATGTTTATTATGAGGTAGATAATGAAACGGAATCTTCACCTCCTATCAAATTAGATAATCCAGGCCCAATGAAGCCGTTTGAAATGTTTACTAAGCTTTACAGTACTCCTAGACATTGGGAGTTTGAACCAACGGCTATAATTTTCATCACTTATCCTCTATTCTTTGGATTAATGGTTGGAGATGCAGGTTATGGACTTGCTTACATTTTATTTGCACAATATCTAATTGGAAAATTCAGTCATTCAGAAGGAATAGTTGCTTTGGGTAAAATTCTTCGAATGGCTGGTGTTTACACATTTTTCTTTGGGACGTTTATCTACGCCGAGGCATTTGGAAAATCATTTTTTGAATTAGGTGAATTGATTGGTTTCAATTCATTTCTATTTGCAAAAACTTATGGTCCTTCTTTCAATGTTCCTTTAATCGAGCATTATGACGGTGCACCATGGCATTTACCGATACATAAATTCAGCCCATATGGTGCTCAATTGATGCTTTTATCATCTGTTATTATCGGTTTCATTCATATTTCACTGGGATTAATTCTAGGTTTTATTAATGAAATGAAGCACCACGATCTTAAGCATGCATTATATGCAAAAATGTCCTTCCTTATGATTTTGTGGGGGGGAGTTATGGCACTTGTTTCTGTAGTAGGATTATTGCCAGATATTGTTCAAACAATAGGTATTGTAGTGATGCTTAGTGGACTAGGTTTAGCAATTATTGGAGAAGGTATTGTGGGTCTTCTTGAATTTCCAACAGTTTTCTCCAACGTTATTTCTTATGCACGTATTGGTGCAATAGGTTTGAGTGATTATGGCTTAGCATTTACAGTGAATTACATATCTCTCAAAATGTTAGTACCTATGGGACCTGTAGGAATTATAGCTGCTATTTTTATTATGTTAATTGGACATTTGACAGTATTTACACTTGGAATTATCGGAACCGGCATAAATTCGCTTAGATTGCAATATGTTGAGTTCTTTACTAAATTCGTGCAGGGAGGAGGCACACTTTACGATCC
>LUMG01000257.1_pt1 | contig 11103 bp, 12 predicted proteins | sample 729691 | NCBI WGS metagenome assembly LUMG01 (sample SAMN03860269, study PRJNA289734) | marine metagenome | biome: seawater column; feature: ocean; material: water; isolation source: Red Sea water column Station 34 - depth 50m | place: Saudi Arabia: Red Sea | collected 2011-10-15 | depth 50 m
TTATTATTTAAAATAAAAATAATTACAAGAAATTATTAAGTTCTGAAAATATATCAAAATACTTGACAAGTTCCGTATGGCATCCAAATACTCAGATGAGAGAGTGGAGTTCTTTTGATACAATATCAAAAGGTAAAGGAATATGGTTAATTGACTCCAAGGGACACAAGATTATCGATGCAGTAGGCTCAATGTGGTGTAATGTATGGGGTCATTCAAATGCAGAATTAATCAAATCAATAACAAAACAAAGTAAAAAAATTCAACATTCATCAATGTTTAATCTTACAAACGAGCCTGTTGAAAAATTAGCAAAAAATTTGATTAAAATTTCACCAGGAATGAATAAGGTGTTTTATTCAGATAATGGTTCATCTGCAATGGAAATTGCAATAAAAATTGCATTACAGTATTGGAAAAACATAGGAGAATCAAAGAAAACAAAGATTGCAACCATAGAAAACGGATATCATGGAGATACTTTTGGAGCTATGTCAGTTGGGTATGTTCCAGAATTTTTTGGCAAATTTAAAAAACAATTATTTTCAACAATTCAATTTCCAGTACCAAACAGCTACAGAATTCCTAAAGGACAGACATTAACAGATTATCAAAATGAATGTTTGGACAAAATGGAAAAGAAATTTTCTAACAATAACAGTATAGCAGCTTTCATCATGGAAAGTGGTGCACAAATGGCGGGAGGAGTTATCATCTATCCAAAAGATTTTCAAAGAAAAATTAGTAAATTATGTAAAAAATACGGAATACTGTTTGTGTTAGATGAAATTGCAACAGGTTTTGGCAGATTAGGATCAATGGTTCAGTATCAAGAACAAAAGAGTATACCAGACATAGTTGCTTATGGAAAAATGTTAACTGGAGGATATCTAACAATGGCAGCAACTTTATCAAGTAAAAAAATTTATGATTCATTTTCAGGAGAATTTAACGAATGGAAACATCTTTTCCATGGTCATACATATACAGGAAACCCAATTGCTGCATCAGTAGCAAATCAAAATATTTTGATGTATGAAAAATATGATTTAATTAAAAAAATAAAAAATACATCTAAAATATTTTCAAAATACTATGACGACATATCAGCAATTGATATTGTAGGAGATATTCGACACAAGGGAATGTTGATGGGTATTGAATTAGTATCAGACAAGAAAAAGAAAACACCTATTCAAACAAAAAAATCAATTAACAAAGTATTTTTTGAAATAGGTAAGAAAAATGGAATTTATCTCAGAACTCTGGGAAATATCGTTATGTTAGTTCCACCTTTAGCAATTCAAGAAAAAGAGTTAGAATTACTCCTAAAAAACACCATTAAGACTATTCAGGCAGCAAAATCTCAGATAATTTGACTGTTAACTAGTAAAATCTCAATGGTTAACAGTTAGCATATTTTTATAAATGGAATGAAAAAACTTTCAACATGAGTGATTTGGAATTCATTAAACAATGTCAAGAGAAGGTATTTTCTGGTGAAAGAATCTCATCGGATGATGCAAGAAAATTATTTAATGTTCCAGATGAAGATCTAAAAGAATTAGCAAAATGTGCCAATGAGATTACTAGAGATTATAATGGAAATAAAGTAGATGTTGAACAATTAAACAATATCAAAAAAAATGCATGTAGTGAAGATTGTACTTTTTGTGGCCAATCAGCATTTTTTGATACCGGAATTGAAACATATCAATTACCATCACCTGAAGAAGTAGTCACTAAAGCTCAAAAAGCAAAAGATGAAGGTGCCGAATCATATTGCTTGGTTGCAGCATGGAGAGAACCTTCATCAAAAGATTTTACCAAAGTTTGTAATATAATTACAGAAATTAATCAAAAAGTTGGAATTAGTGTAGAATGTAGTTTAGGTTTTCTAACAAAAGAACAAGCAGCAAAACTCAAAGAACTAAAAGTAAAACGATATAATCATAATTTAGAAACAGCAAAATCTAAATTTTCTGAAATATGTACAACTCATACATATCAAGATAGATTAGATACACTTGAAATTGCAAGAGAAGCAGGTTTAGAATTATGTACAGGTGGAATTATTGGATTAGGAGAAACACGAGAACAAAGATTAGAGATGACATTAGAATTAGCAAGAATATATCCAGAAGAAGTAACAATTAACATTCTAGTTCCAGTTCCTGGAACACCTTTAGAGTTACAAGTGGATTTACCAAATTCAGAAATAACTAGAATTTTTTCAGTAATTCGTTTCTTATTACCAGAATCAGTGATAAAAATTTCTGGAGGAAGAGAAACAAACCTAGATGATTCAGGTGAAGAATTGCTACAAAGTGGTGCAAATGGAATAATTACTCAAGGATATTTAACAATGGATGGAAATAATGCCCAAAAAGACCGCGAAATGATTGAAAAAATTGGTCTTGAAGCATAAACTCAATTTCATTGATAAAGAATTATCCAAAATTAAGAATGATAATTTACATAGAAAATTACAATATGGTAAAGCACAAGGTGCATACATTACAATCAAGAAAAAAAAATTAATCAATTTATGCTCAAATGATTATTTAGGAATCCCAATTACCAAAATCCAAACAGATCAACTTCAATCAAGTTCCAGATTAGTTTCAGGAAATGATGAATCATACAAAAAACTAGAAACTATATTATCCAAACATAAATCGCAGCAAAATAGTTTAATTTTTCCAACAGGATATATGGCAAACTTAGGTTCAATTTCAGCAATAGCAAAAAAAGGAGATTTAATTTTAAGTGACGAATTAAACCACGCCAGCATTATTGAATCCTGTAAGTTGTCAGGTGCAAAAATTTCAATTTACAAGCATAATGACATGAAAGATTTATCAAAAAAAATAAAGACAGATGCAAAAAACAAATTCATCATTACAGAGGGAATTTTTAGTATGGATGGGGACATGTCATCCTTAAAAGAGATTACAGAAATTGCACAAAAAACAAATGCTATAACAATTGTAGATGATGCACATGGGGATTTTGTAGTAGGTTCAAATGGAAAAGGCACACCAAATCATTTGAAAGTTGCAAAAAAAATTGATTTGTACATTAGTAGTTTAAGTAAAGGATTAGGATCTTTTGGAGGTTACGTATCGTCACAAAATAATGTAATTGATATGTGTATAAACAAATCAAAATCATTTATCTATACATCAGCTTTACCATCTTTTTTAGTTGAACATTCAATTAAGAGAATACAATCAAACAGAGAATTACAACAAAAGAAATTACACAATAATGTAGATAAGTTATCAAAAGGTCTAAAATCAATTGGATATGAAATAAATTCTAAATCTCAAATTATCCCAATTATCGTAGGAAAGGAAAAAACAGCAATGGAGTTTGGCAGTTATTTACTCAAAAATGGCATATTTGCACAGCCAATTAGATATCCAACAGTTGCAAAAAATCAAGCTAGATTAAGAATTTCAGTGACAGCATGGCTAAAACAATCGGATATAGAAGAATCCTTAAGAGTTTTTGAGAAAGGGTTTAAGAAATTTTTCTAATTATCGTGCTGCGTCCATTCCACCAAAATCAAGATTTAATGGATTAGCTGGAGAACCAATGATTACAGCTATTGTTACTACAATACCTAACACAACTCCTACAATTACAAATCGCTTGTTCATAACTAACATCAAAAATACTTAGATAAAAAGGAGTGTATTAGAAACAGAAGGAAATTGGAATAAGGCTTTAAAACAAAAATAATGAATTCAATACATGGCTGATCCAACAATACTAATTGCATTTTCTGCAGGATTAGGTTCATTTATTGCACCATGTATTTTACCTATGATTCCAGCTTTTTTGGCATATATTTCAGGTACTACATTAAATGAAATAAAACAAAAAGAAAATTTTCAAATTAACAAAATTAGCATTGTTGCAAATACAATATTTTTTGTATTAGGATTTTCAATTGTTTTTTCAACTTTAGGAGTTTTAATTAACAGTATATTATCAAGTTCTTTTACACAAATTTTAGGAAATTTAAATTCAATTGCAGGAATCATTGTTATAATATTTGGAATATTTTTATTATTATCTCAAAAAATAAATTTTCTCAATAAAGAAAAAAAAATTCAAATTAAAAATTTCAAATCAAGTTATCCAATGTCTTTTGTATTTGGTTTAGCCTTTGCAATTGGTTGGACACCATGTGTTGGTCCCATTTTAGGAACTATTCTTACATTGGCAGCAACAGTTCCATCAGTATCATTCAGTTTATTATTGGCATATTCAACAGGTCTAGGAATTCCATTTATTCTGATGGGGGTATTTTTTTCAAAGGCAACAAAAATAATTTCCTCTATGAGAAAGCATCTAAAATATTATAATTGGATTATTGGAGGGCTAATCATAATATTGGGAATTCTAATATTTACAAATCAACTTGCATATATTGCAAATTTTCCATTACTTAATGAATTGGTGATGTTAGGATGAATTCAGAAATAAAAACAGTTGCAATATTTGGAGGCATTATTGCATCTGTAGTCGTATTTTTAGGCATAATCTTTGTTGGATTAGATGATTTATCCTCACAAAATCAAAGTTCAACAGGTGTTTTCTTAAACGCCGATGATTCAGGATTAAAAAAAGCACCCAATCTTGTAGGGATAGAATATTATCTCAATACAACTCCTGAAGAATTAGATAAACAGATACAAAATAATGTGGTACTTTATGATATTTGGACTTATAGTTGCATTAATTGTATCAGAACTTTACCTTTCATCACATCATGGGATGAAAAATATTCTGATGAAGGTTTGTTAATTATAGGAATTCATTCACCTGAATTTGAATTTGAAAAAGATCCAAAGAATGTGCAAGATGCAATAGAAAAATTTGAAATTACTTATCCAGTAGTGATGGATAATAAAATGGAAACTTGGAAAGCATTTGAAAATAATTATTGGCCAAGAAAATACATTGCAGATCATACAGGTAATTTAAGATATGATCATATTGGAGAAGGAGCATATCAAGAAACTGAAAAAATTATTCAACAATTACTTGATGAAAGAGCACAAGCATTGGGAATACAAACAACATCAAATAAAGAGTTAGTAAGTATTGAGGAATTTGAACATACACCATTTAGAACTCCAGAATTATATTTTGGATACAAGTTTGCACAATATAGAAATAATTTAGGAAGCAGTGAAGGATTTCAACCAGATAGAATTGTAACATATGCAGAACCGCAAAAAATTGAATTAAACAAATTTTATCCAATTGGAGAGTGGAAAAATTATTCAGACAATATGGAACTTACAAAGAATAATGGCAGTATCAAAATGTTCTTTGAAGCAAAAGAAGTGAACATTGTTACAAATAACATTGGTGAATTAGATATTTCCCTTAACGGATTACCTCTAGATGAAAAAAATATTGGAAGAGATATTTCATCAAATGGGAAATTATTTGTCAAGGATCCAGGAATGTATAATATCATAGATAGTGAAACTACTATCTCAGGAGTATTGGAGATAAATGTTAAAGGCAAAGGATTTCAAGCATTCACTTTTACATTTGGGTAAAATGTAACCAAAGGTAGTGTAACTGAAGGTACACTAACTAGAGTGACAAATCTGTTTAAAAGAAAAAAATTAAGAAAAATTACGAAATAAGCATGTTAAGTAATTCATGGAATAAAACAGAAGGAGAATCAATATCTCAAAAGGTAATGGGCAAAGTAAAGCCAGATGCACCATTAAAGAACAGAATTGATTTTGCACAGAAAAAATTACAGTTACAAATAACAAAATTATCAGGAATTAATGAAAAATTACAAGCAAAACACGATAAAATTTTTGAAAAATGTGTAAATGCACAACGAAATAACAAACCAGTTTATGCACAAGCATATGCAGGAGAATTAGCACAAGTTAGAAAAATGAAAAACATGGTAAGTGGTGCAAAATTATCTATGGAACAAGTAAAACTTAGACTAGATACAGTTTCAGAATTAGGAGATGTTGTTGTAACATTGAGTCCTTGCATGTCAATAATTAAAGGACTCAGTCCATCATTAAGTGGAATTATGCCAGAAGCAAATGCTTCAATGCAAGACTTATCACAAATATTAGGTGATGTAATGTCTGGATCATCTGTAGGAATGGAAGATAACTTTACCACACAAACTGAAGCAAGTCCAGATGCAGTTGCAATTTTAGAAGAAGCACACAATGTAATTGCAGGACAAACAAAATCATCAATTCCAGAAGTTCCAACAGAATTAAGAGAACAAGTTACACAGAGAAAAACAGATATTTTCATTTAAAATTTTTAGAACTGTGATTGAATAGATTACTTGGATTTTTTTTTACTTTTTTGAATAAGAATTTTTTTAATTCTAGAGATAGTTGGATAACTATATCCTCTACGACGGTAATTTGAAATCATCATTTTCCAATTTTTCAATCTCCACTGAGCTTGTTCAGTAGTTACAGAATGCACTTCTTTTTGAACAATACTTTTTCTTCCAACTTTTAAGGTTCCTGTATCTTTTGCATGCCATCGACTTTTAGCAAATTTTAGGCCAGTAATTATTTCACTAACAGGCATTTCTTTGAAATATTCTTTTAGTTTTTTTAATTCAAGATCGGTAGGTTTTTTTGAAATTGGAAGCTCTACACTAAATTTAGTCATAAAAATGCTAAAACATCATAACTTAAGAATTTTGAAAAAATGAAATTATTGACCAAAACCAGTCATTAAATCATCTATTATCTACCAGTGTTTCTAAAGATAGTCCAAAATACTCACTATTTGATCCATTAAGAGATTTCATTAATTCAATTTTTAATGATCTCATTTCCTTCTGATTTTTCATATTTGAGATATAATTATAATGAAAATAATATTGTCCATTTAATTCAAGTAAACTAATAGCTCGTAGTCAATCAATAATGTAATAAAATTATTAAAAAATCCTTTTATGACAAAAATAAAGTAAAGCAAGAGAGATGAAGTTTTGTCCTATATGTGATACAAAGCTTTCAAAAAATTTGAAAGATGTTGCAGCACCAGGAATATGTCCAAAATGTAATCCAGAAAAAATAGTTCCAAGAAAACCAACATACGGAGTAAATTATTCAGGAAGAACAAAACAATGTTCAAAGGGTTGTGGTGCAGAAATTTATTGGGACGAAGAATTCAAATCAGATAGTGGAAAATTCATTCCAATAGATTCAAGAACAGATGAACCACATAGTTGCAACGGTCCAGAAAGTTCAGCAGGATACTTTCCAGATGAAATAAAAAACATTGGAAATAAAATAACACCTAAAAAAATTGCAACTGAATTAAAAATTACAATACCTGAAAGTATTTTATTTGATGTAAATAAAATCCCAAAATTAGAAATTGACAATGATGTGATAATTCATGATTTAGTTGAAGGACATAGAAATCAGACATTTGCAATCATTCATTATGAAAAATTAGTTTCATTGGAGCCAGAAAAAATACCAATTGAAAATCTAAAAGATATTTTGTCAACAAAGATTATTGATGGGTTAAAGAAGTATGGATTTTCAGGAATTCTACCATTTCAAAGTGAATCTATACGCTCAATTTTAAAAGGAAATAACTCCATTATTTCAGCTCCAACAGGTTCTGGAAAGACAGAGGCATTCATCATACCAATTTTACAAAAAATACTAGAAAACCCAATTGAAGGGGTTTTTGTTCTTCTAGTATATCCATTAAATGCATTAATTGATGATCAAGTTTATGAAAAATCAATAATTTTAGCAACAAACTTTGATTTTATCAATTATCATTTAATTTTACAAGATAAAAAATGGAATCAATTATTTAAAAATGCAAAAATTATTGTCATGGATGAAGCACATTCGTACACTAGTTTTCATGGTTCTAATGTTTACCACGTACTTAAAAGAATGAAAAATTACATGAAAAATTTTCAAATAATAGGTTCATCTGCAACATTGGATAATTCAAAAGAATTTTTTTCAAACATGTATGATTTACCTGAAAAATCTTTTACATATATCAAAAGTAATTCAAAACGAAAACAAAACATGCATCAATTTTTTATCATGCCAAGAAAGTTTGGTCAAAGAACTACAATGGAAATGATTACAGCAACATGTAATAAAAAAAATTCAAAACAATTAGTTTTTAGCAATAGTCACAATGATGCAGAATTTTTAGCATCAAATGTAGAATCCATAAATGAAAAAATCAGAATACAAATTCATCGGGGAGGATTAGAACAAAAAGATAGAAAATTGTATGAATCACAGATGAAGGAAGGGGAATTAGATGTTTTATCATGCACACCCACATTAGAGTTGGGAATAGATATTGGAAATGTAGATGTAGTTATTTCTGCATTCAAGAATGAATATGATTCATTTATTCAAAGAATAGGCAGAGCGGGAAGAAAAGGACAAAAATCATACGCGATATGTGTTTTTGATCCTGAAGATGCAGCTTGTCACTATTTTGCACGAAACATTCCAGATTATCTAAATCAGAATCATTATGTTGAGATTAACAAAGAAAATTCCATAATTTCAGAAAAACATCAAGCCTCAATCGGAATGGAAAAACATGCAGCATTAGAGTCAAACAAATCTAAATTTTTTGATTTTGCAAATAGCATTAATCTAAGAGGGGCATCTGGAGAAATTACAATTTTTTATAATTCGAAAAAAATTGGAACAAGAGACATACCTACTGGATATTATCAACTTCATCAAAATGGAATATATCATTTCAATAAAGGAAATTATCAAGTTAAGTCAATAGTTAAAACACAAAATGGTGCAAATGCATTTTTAGAAAAATCTAATGAGGTACACAAAAGAACAATCCCAATTGTAAAAACATCATTAATTCAAATGTCTAAAAAAGATTCAATTAAAAAAGAGATCAATTCTGATTCTAAAAAAATATCATTAAGTTATGGATTGATAAACATGGATAGAACAATCACAGGTTATCTAAAAGGAAATTATAATGATACAGCAGATAAATTTGAAACATTTGATGGTAAATCAATAGCAAATTGGACAAATTTTAGTTGGAGTTCAAAGCATTATTGCACTAGTATTTCCATACCATCGGAATTTACATCTAAAATAAATTCAGATTCAAAAAATTCACTTACAACAGATTCAAAAATTCATACAATTACTCATGTTTTAGTTAATGCAAGTAAAATTTTAACAAAATCTGAATCAAATGACATTGATGCATATTATGAAAATGGAATAATTCATTTGTTTGATAATACATCTGATGGGTATAACGGTTGTAGCAAAATGATTTATGATAATTTTGAAAAAATTATGAAAACATGTCTAGACCTAGTTGCTGAATGTGATTGTAAATCAGAATCAAAACAAGATACAGATTCAGAAGAATGGGGAGGATGTCCAAAATGTACGTTTACAACAAATTATTGTCAAACAAAAAATAAAAAATTGTCCAAAAAATCGGCTTTAGATTTTTTTTCCATAATGTGTAGTGCAAGTCAATGACACCATTAAAAAAAGCAGAATTATTTGCAAAAACAAAGCACGGAGGAGAGTTAAATGAAATAGGAGTACCACACTCAAATCACTTAGAAAATGTTGTAAGTAGGCTCAAAAGTTTAGGGGTAATTGATGAAGAAGTACTTTGTGCAGGATGGTTACAAGATATTTTAGAAAATACAGACACTGGTTTTGATGAATTGTTTGAAAAATTTGGCAGGAGAGTTTCAACATTAATTTTATCATTAACAAAAACCAAATTAGTAATAGATACAAGTGATAATTCTACTTTATCATTAACAAAAAAAAGAATAGTTTCAAACAAACAAAGACAGAAAGAATATGGAATAAAGATTAAAGAATCAGAAATAGATGCAAAATTAATTAAATTATGTGACATATCTGCAAACTTAGGAAATTTAAAAAATATAGTAATTTCAAAAACAAAGAAAAGACGAATACTAAGAGAATTAAGATATTACCTTTCAATAATTGAAAAAGATCTTACAGATTATCCAAAATACCCACAAACAATTACGTTACTAGAGACAATCAATCAAAATTTAAAAATTCAAAATCAAACAATACTGAAATCAAATAACAAATCTAAGGTAGGCACAAAAAAAATCTAAAAATGATAAATCTGAGATCAAAATAAATTAGAATTAAATAGTATAAAAATCTCAAATAATTATGAATTTAAAGAAAAGTCTTGCAAAGTTTTGCATAATGAAAAAAGTTCGTGACAAAGCAAACGAAACTGATGACGATTAAAGAATTCTTAAATTTTTAACATCCTAATGGAATATTTGCATTTTTACACATGGTATTGTATATAGCAAAACCAAAAATTATAGATGCAAAAGTTGCCAACGGAACTAAAAGGAAGAAATTAGTTTTACGTCCCATGAAAAATGAATAGAAACACGACTATAAAGTTGTGACATTTTCAACTAATTGTAATAATAAGAAGTCCTTTGGTTTTTGGATTTTGTAATTTAGTCACCATATCTCTAGGCACTAAATCAGAAGCCTTATCACATTTGACAGACAGAGTTCGAGGACAAGTAAAATCACTTTTTCGTAAAACAATATCTTCTTGATGAGTCAATGTTAAATTTGGATGTCCTTTACCCTTAAGTGAAAATTCAATATCTTCAACTTTAAATAAAAATTCAATTGTATTATCAGGATTTTTTAATTTATTTTTTAATTCTTCAGGTAAATCATTACATGAAGAGTTAGCACTAACTCCTACAATACAATCACCCCTTGGAGTCAAATGAGATTCTTTTGTAATCTCGATAGTATTTTTATGATTTGATCTAATATTTTCATGGCCAAAAAATTCGATTTCGTATTTCACGCTAAATCAAATAGGCTAGACTTAAATTAATCCTTCACGGCATTTTGATCAAATGCTTCCTGCACAACAAGGTTATGATCGAGCAATTACTGTATTTTCACCAGATGGCAGATTATATCAAGTAGAATATGCAATTGAAACTGTAAGAAGAGGAACTGTTGCAGTGGGAGTCAAATGTAAAGA
>LUMG01000399.1_pt1 | contig 11049 bp, 9 predicted proteins | sample 729691 | NCBI WGS metagenome assembly LUMG01 (sample SAMN03860269, study PRJNA289734) | marine metagenome | biome: seawater column; feature: ocean; material: water; isolation source: Red Sea water column Station 34 - depth 50m | place: Saudi Arabia: Red Sea | collected 2011-10-15 | depth 50 m
AGCGTAGAGAGCAAGGCCGATGAAGCTGATTTTTCTACGGCGACGGTTGATGCTAAACCTAGCGTCAAAACATCAAGCGCAGAAGATGAAGGAAAAGCTGGCATTAAAGCTATACTCGCGCGCGTAGCGCAGGAGGCTGACAATGGCTAAGCGTTGCTTGATTATGGCCGGTGGTACAGGCGGGCATGTTTTCCCTGGTCTTGCAGTGGCAAACGCGCTTCGAAATGAAGGCTGGGATATTCATTGGCTAGGCACCGCCGAGCGAATGGAAGCGCAAGTTGTGCCTAAGCACGACATTCCCATTCATTTTATTCCGGTAAAAGGGCTTCGTGGTAAAGGCATCGCGGCACGCTTTGAAGGCGCCATTGCTTTAGTTAAAAGCTTATTTTCAGCAAGACGAATTATAAAGCGTCTTCAACCTGATATCGTGGTCGGATTTGGCGGTTACGCAAGCGGCCCGGGCGGGGTAGCCGCAAAAAGTTTAGGCATTCCCGTTATTGTGCATGAGCAAAATGCCGCGGCAGGCATGACCAATAAGCTTCTTAGTAAAATCGCAAGTCGGGTGCTTCTGGGCTTTGACGATGCCAAAGAACAATTTTCAGGTGGCGCTACTAAGGTGCATACTGTGGGCAATCCTGTTCGAGACGAAATTTGGCAGGTGAAGCCCAAGCCTGTAGACATTGACGCAGACGTTCGTGCAAACACGCTTGAAAGCCGTTTTGAAAACACTAGTGAGCATAAGCAAGGTCTTAATATGCTTGTTGTAGGCGGCAGTTTAGGTGCACAAATTCTCAATGAAACCGTGCCGGAGACTTGCGGGGTGCTAGAAGGTTTATCAATCAAACACCAATGTGGAAAAGGCAACAGTGAAGGTGTCATTAAAGCCTACACGTCGGTGGGCGCAGATATGTCGAAAATCGATGTCAGTGATTTTATTGATGACATGGCCGCAGCTTATGAATGGGCAGACTTTGTTGTCTGTAGAGCCGGTGCGCTTACGGTAAGTGAAGTTGCAGCTGCCGGACGCGCGGCGATTTTCGTGCCGCTACCTTTTGCGGTTGACGATCACCAAACAAAAAATGCGCAGTCGTTAGTAAAGCAAAATTCGGCACTGATGATTGCTCAATCTGTATTGAAAGAAAATTTAGGGCAGGCGGTGCGTCAGTGGTTACAACACCCTGAAGGCTGCTTAAAGATGGGTGCTGTTGCGAAAACATGTGCAAGCACTCATGCCACGGAAAATGTAGTAAGCCACGTTAAAAGCGTGGTAGGAGTAGGGGACTAATGGTTTTTAAAACCCCATTTGAAAGCCCGCAAATGCGCAGGGTGAAAAATATATTCTTTATTGGTATCGGCGGTGCCGGTATGGGTGGTATTGCCGAAGTATTACTGAACGAAGGTTATGCTATTGCTGGCTCTGACATTCAAGAAGGGCCAATGACACAGCGCTTAAGCGAATTAGGCGCTGATGTGAAAATAGGCCACCGCGCGGAAAATGTTGAAGGCATGGACGTTATTGTGGTGTCTAGCGCTATCAATGAGCAAAATCCAGAGATTATCGTTGCTCGTGAAAAGCGCATTCCAATTATTCGCCGTGCAGAAATGCTGGCAGAATTGATGCGATTCCGCCACGGTATTGCGGTGGCGGGTACCCACGGTAAAACTACCACAACCAGTTTAATTTCAACGATTTTCGCAGAAGCTGAGTATGACCCTACGTTTGTTATCGGCGGTTTGCTTAACAGTGCTGGTACGAATGCGCGTTTGGGTAAAAGCCGTTATCTAATCGCTGAGGCTGACGAGAGCGATGCATCGTTCCTTCATCTGCAGCCGATGGTTTCTGTGGTGACCAATATTGAAGCTGACCATATGGATACTTATGGTGGCGACTTCTCAAAGGTGAAAGATACCTTTGTCGATTTCTTGTCGAACCTACCGTTTTACGGGCAGGCCATCGTGTGCGGTGACGATGCAAATATCCAAGAAATTCGCCCTCGTATAGGTCGAAGCATTCTTACCTATGGTTTTGAATCACATAATGACTATCGCGCAGAAAATGTTTCTCTGTCATTCGGTAAAGCGAATTTTACGGTCATTCGTCCAGAACGCGAACCGTTAGATATAACGTTGAACCTCACCGGTAACCACAATGTGCTAAATGCCCTTGCTGCTATCGCTGTCGCAACCGACGAAGGTGTTGATGACGACGCTATCATCCGCGCATTAGCCAGCTTTGGTGGAATAGGTCGTCGTTTCGAGCAGTTAGGTACGTTTAATACCAGCAAAGGTGAGGTCTGTTTGGTGGATGATTATGGTCACCACCCGACGGAAGTAAGGGCGACTATCGCTGCGGCTCGTGCAAACTGGCCTGATAAGCGCTTGGTTATGGTTTATCAACCACATCGCTTTACGCGAACCCGCGACCTTTACGAAGACTTTGTTGAAGTACTGTCGAGTGTTGATGCCTTGTTGCTTCTGGATGTTTACGCAGCCAGTGAACAACCTATTGAAGGCGCTGACAGTAAAGCGTTGTGCCGTTCCATTCGTCAGCGTGGTCAAATCGAGCCTGTATACGTAGGTGACAAAGACGCCTTACCAGCTATTTTGGCGAATATCATGCAAGATGGCGACATTGTCATGACACAAGGCGCGGGAAATATCGGACAAATTGCTAAGCTACTTGCCCGTCATGAATTAGAAGCAACATCGCTTGCAAAGGAAGGGGAATAAGATGTCTAAACCTTCAGTAGGTATGCATTCTCAAAAAACACACTCTCCTGACGAGTATGGAAAAGTTGCTGTACTGCTTGGCGGCGATTCTGCTGAGCGCGAGGTATCACTAAATTCTGGGAATGCGGTGCTAAACGCGCTGTTAAGACAAGGCGTGGATGCGTTTGCCTTTGACCCAGCAGAGCGACCACTTACCGATCTTCTCGACCTAAACGTTGATAGAGCACTAATTATGCTGCACGGTCGTGGTGGTGAAGATGGCTCTATGCAAGGAGCTCTTCAGCTACTGAAAATCCCCTATACCGGAAGTCGAGTTTTAGGTTCTGCACTGGCAATGGACAAAATTCATACTAAGCAAGTGTGGCAAAGTTTAGGCTTACCCACTGCAAAATATGAAATTGCTGATAAAAGGCACTTTGAAGCTGGTAAGTGCAGCGCTATAATGGATAAATTGGGGAATGAAGTCATGGTAAAACCGGCCAGAGAAGGGTCGAGTATTGGCATGGCAAGAGTGACAAGCGCTAAACAGCTCGAAACTGCCATTCAGGACGCCTTTAAATACGATAATCAAGTCCTGTTAGAGCAGTACATAGATGGCCCCGAGTTCACTGTTTCTGTATTGCAGGGACAGGCGTTGCCGTCTATTCGCATGTCTACTCCACATACATTCTATGATTATGCTGCGAAATATCAGGATAATACAACAGAATACTATTGCCCAAGCGGCTTGTCTGAAGAGCAAGAAGCACAGCTAGCAAAACTAGCATCTCGTGCTTTTGACGCTATTTCTGGCAGCGGCTGGGGTAGAATTGACGTTATGCAGGACAACCAAAGGCAATTTTATTTGCTAGAGGCGAACACAGTGCCTGGTATGACAGAAAAAAGTTTGGTGCCGAAGGCAGCCAAAGTTGCAGGACTAACATTTGACGAACTGGTACTAAGTATTCTTTCTACTAGTTTCGATGACGTTGCAAACAAGGCGTAAACGTGGCTGATACCAATACTAATCAAAATAAGCCAGCTTCTGAAAAGGGCGGCAAAAGCAAAACGGCAGTGTGGGGCGGCGTCGCTTTCTTACTGTTTGTTATTGCAGGATTAGTATTTGGTGGACTGAAAGCAAACCAGTATTTGCAAGACGAACAGCAAATGCCGGTACAGGTTATCGATTTTTCTGGTGATTATCAGCACATCGATATTGCAAAGCTAGAGCGGTTAATACGCAAGGCGCAGCCTGGAAGCTTTTTTGCGCTTGATGTAAACGAAGTATTTGAACTTGTTGAAGCGCAGCCTTGGGTTTATCGCGCGTCAGTAAGAAAAAAATGGCCAAATACGTTAAAAATTTATTTGGTTGAGCAGCAACCTGTTGCCCAATGGAATGAAGATTTGTTGTTAAACCCCTATGGCGATACGTTTAACGACGAGGGCGTGAAGCTAGACTTACCGCGCCTTTACGGCCCGGGTGGCAGCGAAAAAACCGCCCTTGAGGGCTACAACGCCATGCATGCGCTAATTGCGACAACGGATATGACGTTAGAAGAATTATCCTTAAGCGAGCGATTTGCATGGCAAGTGCAGTTGAAAAACGGCATTAAATTGAATTTAGGACGTCAGGAGTTTATCGATAGGCTACAACGCTTTATTGATGTTTATCCGCTTCTGGCGCAACAAGAGAAGGCGGTGAAATACGTCGACCTTCGCTATGACACGGGCGTAGCAGTCGGATGGAAAGACGACAGCGCCACAGATGAAGAGAGTTAAGGAAACCATGTCAAAACCTGCTGAACGCAATTTGATTGTAGGACTAGATATCGGCACCAGCCAAGTAAAGGCCGTGGTGGGTGAATTACTAGAAGATGATCAAATCAGTATTGTTGGCGTGGGCACCCATGCATCGAAAGGCATGGATAAGGGCGGCGTTAACGATTTGAACCTGGTGGTTAAATCAGTCCAGCGTGCAGTAAACGAGATGGAGTTAATGGCAGATTGCCGTGTGTCTTAAGTTTTCATGTCTATCTCGGGACGTCACGTTAAATGCCAAAATGAAAATGGCATGGTACCGATTAATAACCAGGAAGTAACACAAGAAGACGTAGATAACGTTATTCATGCAGCGCGTAGTGTGCCGATTGCAGCAGAACGTCGTCTACTTCACGTGTTACCACAAGAATTTACCATTGATGTGCAGGAAGGGATTAAGAACCCTATCGGTATGTCAGGAGTAAGAATGGAAGCGGATGCTCACATTATTACCTGTGCCGACGATATGGCGAAAAACATGGTGAAATGTGTAGAGCGTTGTGAACTTAATGCCGATCAGCTGATCTTTTCAGCGTTGGCGTCAAGTTATGCGGTACTGACTGACGACGAGCGCGAGCTTGGCGTATGTGTGGTTGATATTGGTGGTGGTACTATGGATATGGTTATCTACACTGATGGCGCTATTCGCCACACAGCGGTTATACCGGTTGCGGGTAATCAAATTACCAGCGACATCGCTAAAATATTTAGAACACCTATTAGCAATGCAGAAGAAATTAAGGTGAACTACGCCTGTGCATTGAAAGACATGGTGAGTATGGAAGACAGCATTGAAGTACCTAGCGTAGGCGGACGCCCTGCTAGAGGGATGTCTCGTCATACGTTAGCTGAGGTTATTGAACCTCGCTATCAAGAACTTTTTGAGCTGGTACATGATGAAATTCGTGCCAGCGGTCTGGAAGAGCAAATCGCTGCAGGCCTTGTGCTTACAGGCGGGACCGCTAAGATGGAAGGTGCCGTGGAATTTGCCGAAGAACTTTTCCAGATGCCCGTGCGCGTGGGCAAACCCATCAACGTAAAAGGCTTGTCTGAATATGTTGATGACGCTGGATTTGCGACAGTCGTAGGACTGCTGCAATATGGCAAAGTACAATCTGATAATAAGAAGTCCAGTACGCAGAAGACCGGTGAAAGCTTATTTCATCGAGTGCAAAGCTGGTTTAAAGGTGAATTTTAATTTTATTTGGGGGCGCTATAGCTACGGCATTAAGGCTAGCAGGAAGCAATTAGCCTGAGGGAATGACCTGGCGTAGTGTTTAAAAAGACGTACAACCGGAGAGTAAGTATGTTCGAATTAATGGATAGTCACGGCGAAGAAGCCGTAATTAAAGTCATCGGTGTCGGTGGCGGCGGCGGCAATGCGGTTGAGCACATGGTGTCTCAAAGTATTGAAGGCGTAGAATTTATTGCAGTTAACACCGATGCACAGGTGCTTCGTAGCTCAAGTGCTGACGTTACACTTCAAATTGGCTCAAGTGTAACCAAAGGGTTAGGTGCGGGCGCCGATCCAAACATTGGTCGTGAAGCAGCCCAGGAAGATAGAGAAACTATTCGTCAGGCGCTAGACGGTGCAGATATGGTTTTCATCACTGCCGGTATGGGCGGTGGAACAGGAATAATGGGTCCAGGCACGCCGCTTCTTCAAGCGTTTAGCGCAGCAAATGACGTATTACGCGGTGCGGTTCAAGGTATTGCTGAACTGATTACCCGTCCTGGTCTAATCAACGTTGACTTTGCAGACGTACGTACTGTTATGTCTGAGATGGGTAAAGCTATGATGGGTAGCGGCGCAGCAAGCGGTCCTGACCGTGCTGAAGAAGCTGCTGAAGCAGCGATTGCTAGCCCGCTTCTTGAAGATATCGACTTGTCAGGTGCGCGCGGTATTCTTGTGAATATCACTGCGGGTCCAGATTTCGCTATCGACGAGTTTGAAACTGTAGGTAACGCTGTTAAAGCGTTCGCATCTGAAAACGCGACCGTGGTTGTAGGTACAGTTATTGATATGGAAATGACAGATGAGCTTCGCGTGACGGTTGTTGCAACCGGTATTGGCGCAGAGCGCAAGCCTGACATTTCGCTAGTAAGCTCTGAAGGTTCTCGTCTTACTACACCAGCAAAAGAGTACGGCAGCACACACTCAAGTGAGCCACGTTCTGCAGTTGGTGGTACAGAAGGCAACCAAGCGCTGAAAGCAGACGACAGTGCGCAGCCAGAAAATGATTTGGAATATTTGGATATTCCTGCATTTCTTCGTAAACAGGCAGATTAATTTAGCTGCCTGAAACGGAAGGGAATTATTTCGCGTTTGTGATGTCTTACTTGGTAAGGTGTACTTACACGACGTGAAAAATTCGCGTGAATGGGTTAACAAAATACGTAATCTGACAGAGTTAAATCCGTCAGATCGGGTGTTTTTTGACATGTGAGTAATAACTCACTATAATTCGCGCCCGCTTTTTTTAATAGGTAAAAGCTTAAGCAGATGATTAGACAACGTACAATCAAGCAATCGGTCCAAGAGACCGGAATTGGGCTTCATAAAGGGGAAAAGGTCACAATGACTCTCCGACCTGCGCCAGCAAACACGGGTATCGTGTTTAGGCGTGTTGACCTTGAACCACATGTTGACATACCTTCGCGTGCGAACGCGGTAGGTAATACCATGCTGTGTACGTGCCTCAATAACGAAGACGGTGTAACTATCCAAACGGTAGAACATTTAGCGTCTGCGCTTGCAGGTTTAGGTATCGATAACATTATTGTTGAAGTAGACAGTAACGAGCTGCCAATTATGGACGGAAGTGCTAGCCCGTTCGTATTCTTGCTTCAATCTGCTGGTATTGAAGAACTAAACGCGCCTAAGCAATTTATCCGTATTAAAAAGCCAGTTCGCGTTGAAGATGGCGATAAGTGGGCCGAATTAGTGCCTTACGACGGTTTCCGTGTTGATTTTCAGATTGACTTCGATCACCCAGTGATCAGTCAGACTCGTCAGCATATGGTGATGGATTTCGATTCATGCTCATATGTTAACGAAGTAAGTCGTGCACGTACTTTCGGTTTTATGCGCGACTTAGAGTACATGAATGCTAATAACCTAGCGTTAGGTGGCAGCATGGAAAACGCGGTGGCGCTAGACGAATTCCGCGTACTTAACCCAGAAGGGTTGCGCTATGACGATGAGTTCTTGAAGCATAAGATTTTGGATGCTATTGGTGACTTATACCTTGGTGGCCATAGTCTGATTGGTGAATTGCGTGCGTACAAAACAGGTCACGGCCTGAATAACAAGCTATTAAACGCTGTACTTGCGCAAAAAGAGTGTTGGGAGTTCGTGACCTACGACTCACAAGAAACAGCGCCAATTCGTTATGCTCAACCCGTGCTAGCGTAAGATTTTCAAAAAGCCGCCTTACGGGCGGCTTTTTTTCATATGGCAATTACTGAAATAAATGATACAGTAGCCGAATAATTAATATAAATTTCACCCATGTGACATAAAAACTATAGGTTGAAGGTTGTCGCCTTTGGCTAAAAACACATTCATCGTGGTATGAAGTGGTATGAAAAGAGTGGCGTGAAACAGCAATTTTCTTCGTGGTATGAAACTAACTATTACACTAGCAGGTAAAAATAAACGCTATAGGCACAGCATTAGTGTCCGTACGCTTGTGAGCGCAACCGTGCTCTCGTCTATTTTTATGCTAGTGTCGAGCCGTTCAACTGAATCGGTGTCAGAAGATATTGCCCGCGTTCGTTTGGCGCAAACTGAAGTCAATGAACGACAAAAAGACGTTGAAGCGCTAAAAGAGCAAACAACGGTTAAATTACAAGCTTTGCTTTCTCACGTCGCAGAGTTATCTGCGCAGGCTACATTGCTGGACGAGAAAGGTAAGCAAATCGCAACAGAATTAGGTATGTCAGCGGCTGACCTGGACGCTTTCGTACCGGTATCGATACCGGATAACCTTCAAGACGATCCCATCCTTTACGAAATAGCCAAACTAGAGCAATCACTCGATTTGAAGTCTCAACAGTTGTCTATGCTTGAAAGTTTGGTCAGGGGTCACCATATCAACGAGCAGAGCCAATTATCTGGTCGTCCGATAGAGTCAGGGTGGTTGTCTTCTTATTATGGTATGCGGGCCGACCCGTTTACCGGCGAACCTACCATGCACAAAGGGTTAGATTTCGCAGGTAAAGCAGGGGAAAACGTGGTGGCAACTGCAGCAGGTATTGTTACCTGGGCGGGTGAGCGCTACGGTTATGGCCAACTAGTAGAAATTGATCACGGTGATGGTTTTGTTACCCGCTATGGGCATAACGATACCCTTACTGTTTCGATTGGTGATGTGGTAACCAAAGGGGAACCTATCGCCAAGATGGGCAATACGGGGCGCTCTACTGGCGTTCATGTTCACTACGAAGTAATAAGAAACGGAAAACAAGTCGATCCTCTACCTTTCGTCTACAAAAAGTAGCGTAGGTAGCAGCCAGAGTATAATTTTAGAACATCGCAAAACACAACGAGCTTATCGTTGTGTTTTATACGTTTAATTTAGCTGTGCACGTTGTGCGGCGCCTCGACAAGTAGTGGAATAAAAAAGCTAATGTTTTCAAGCATCCTTCGAAAAGTATTCGGTAGTAGAAACGACCGATTATTAAAAAAATTACGCAAAAACGTAGATGCCATTAATGCACTGGAAGCAGAATTTGAAAAGCTTTCCGATGAGGCGCTAAAGGCTAAGACCGACGAATTCAAAGCGCGCATTGAAAAGGGTGAAACCCTTGACGATATTCTTGTTGAAGCCTTCGCTACTGTGCGCGAAGCGAGTAAACGCGTATACGGCATGCGTCACTTTGACGTTCAGATGCTAGGTGGTCAAGTACTTCACCAAGGTAAAATTTCAGAAATGCGCACGGGTGAAGGTAAGACGCTTACCGCTACCTTGCCAACTTACCTTAACGCCTTGTCAGGCAAAGGGGTTCACGTTGTGACCGTGAACGACTACCTTGCCCGCCGTGACGCAGAGTGGAGTAACCAGTTATTTACTTACCTAGGCATGCGCGTTGGCTGTAACGTGCCTGGCATGTCGCCACAGCAAAAACGTGAAGCTTACCAAGCAGACGTAACCTATGGTACGAACAACGAATTTGGTTTTGACTACCTTCGTGACAATATGGCATTTAGCCCACAAGACCGCGTACAGCGCCCGCTTAACTATGCGGTAGTGGATGAAGTTGACTCAATTCTTATCGACGAAGCCCGTACACCACTTATTATCTCTGGTCAGGCTGAAGATAGCTCAGAACTGTATCGCCGTATCAACACTATTATTCCTAAACTTGTTCAGCAAGAAAAAGAAGACGAAGAAGGCCAAGAGGGTGACGGTGATTACACGATTGACCTTAAAGCCAAACAAATTCACCTTACCGAGCGCGGTCAAATTCACGTTGAAGAAATCCTTCAGCAAGAAGGTATGTTACCTGAAGGTGAGTCTTTGTTTGCCGCTGGCAATATTTCACTGCTTCACCATATTAACGCTGCACTTCGTGCGCACAAGTTGTTTGCCAAAGACGTAGACTACATTGTAAAAGACGACCAAATTGTAATTGTTGACGAGCACACCGGCCGTACGATGGAAGGCCGTCGCTGGTCTGAAGGTCTGCACCAAGCTGTAGAAGCGAAAGAAGGGGTTCGTATTCAAAACGAAAACCAAACCCTTGCGTCAATTACCTTCCAGAACTACTTCCGCTTGTATAACAAACTTGCGGGTATGACAGGTACAGCAGATACAGAAGCCTTCGAATTTAACCATATTTACGGCCTGGAAACGGTAGTTATCCCAACTAACCGTCCTATGCAGCGTAAAGACATGGCTGATCTCATCTACCTAACGGCAGAAGAAAAGTACGAAGCCATTGTTGAAGATATTAAAGATTGCGTAAAACGCGGTCAGCCTACCCTTGTAGGTACGGTTTCTATCGAGAACTCAGAGCTCATCTCTCGCATTCTTAAGAAATCGAAGATTCCTCACAAGGTACTAAACGCCAAGTTCCACGAACACGAGGCTGATATCGTTGCTCAGGCAGGTAAACCTGGTGCCGTAACGATTGCAACTAACATGGCGGGTCGTGGTACTGATATCGTGCTAGGCGGCAACTGGCAGGCAGAAGTTGAGAAGCTCGAAAATCCAACTGAAGAGCAAATTAAAAAGATTAAGGCTGAGTGGAAAGAAAGACACGATGCCGTGCTTGCATCAGGTGGCTTACATATTATTGGTACAGAGCGTCACGAGTCTCGCCGAATTGATAACCAGCTTCGCGGTCGTTCAGGCCGTCAGGGGGCCCCGGGTTCAAGCCGTTTCTACCTGTCATTAGACGATGCACTTATGCGTATCTTTGCCTCTGAAAAAATGGGCAACATGATGAAGCGTTTAGGTATGGAGCGCGGAGAAGCCATTGAGCATCCGTGGGTAACTCGCGCCATCGAGAATGCAC
>LUMG01000228.1_pt1 | contig 11016 bp, 12 predicted proteins | sample 729691 | NCBI WGS metagenome assembly LUMG01 (sample SAMN03860269, study PRJNA289734) | marine metagenome | biome: seawater column; feature: ocean; material: water; isolation source: Red Sea water column Station 34 - depth 50m | place: Saudi Arabia: Red Sea | collected 2011-10-15 | depth 50 m
ACCTGGACTGCAACTGACTCTTCAGGCAACTCTGCATCTGCAACTCAAACAATCACCGTTGTTGATACCACTGCTCCAAAACTCAATGCTCCTGAAAACATCACAATTGATACTGAGAGTATCGACACTATTCTTGAAATTGGCTCTGCATCTGTTAGCGATATAATTGATGATTCTCCTTCCATCACTAACGACGCACCAGAAGTATTCCCACTTGGTGAAACCATAGTAACCTGGACTGCAACTGACAAATTTGGTAATATCTCATCGTCAACACAAATAATTTCTGTACAAGTTTGTGGAAATTCACCATCATATTACAACATGATTATTGGAACCGATGATGATGATCTTCTAATTGGAACTACTATGTCTGATTTGATATTTGCAAAAGGTGGTGATGATATAATATCTGCTGATAAAGGAAATGATTGTATTATTGCAGGTGATGGTGATGATATAATTTTTGGCAATGAAGGCAATGATCACATATTTGGTCAAGGTGGAAATGATATAATCAAAGGTCATTCTGGTGAAGACTTTGTCTTTGGTGGATATGGTCTAGATATGATTGACGGTGGTGAAGATATTGATACTTGCAAAATAATTGATGAACAAAACTTTGACATTGTAATAAGATGTGAATCAAATGAATAACCTATCAATTCTTTTCTCAATTCTTGCAATTGGATTAACATTTTTGTTTTCATCTATCCCTGATTCTGAAGCAAAATTATGGGATTATGTTGTAGATGTCAAATTCTTAGAAAATCCAATTTCACAAGGTGAGAATCCTATTGTAATTGGAACTGTAGTCGATCATGCTTACAAACCTGTTTCTCATGCTGATGTGAAAGTTACTTTTGCAGGTGAATCATATATGTTGAAAACAGACCGTACTGGTGAATTTGGAAAACAACTTGATGCTAAACAATTGAAACCTCGTACATACTCTGTACAAATTTTCGTTACTACTGATGATGGAAAAAAAAGTATGGCACGTGCAACTCTTCAAATTGACGGTCACACAGAAAAATCAGCAAAATATGAACGACAAATAGAATCTATGGAGATGGCAAATGATCCTTCCAAACTACGAAAAAACTCTAATGATCCAATTTCTGAAATATTATTCCAACACTATTTAGACTTGCAAGAAAAATCTGCCCATGCACAGTATGAAGAAAAATTATTAGACATTCCTCAACAAAAAATTAGAGAAGCAAGGCAATTATCCTATGAAAGTTTAGTTATGACTCTTGAAGAACGTCCATTACTAACTCGAGACTTTACTGATTCAACAAAACTAGGAAAATTCTTACAAAATCTTGATGATGAAAAACGAGAATTATTTGAATTACAATTAAACTCTACCAAAATACGTTTCAATGAAGGTCAACTTCTAATGAAAGAAATTTTATCACAAGGAGGATCTTATGTCGATGCTAGGAATGCATATCTTGAATACATCTCAATCACACAAGAAGAAATGAATGCATTTACTGAAAAATCAGAAAATTCCTTAAAACCATCCACAAATTCAACTGAAAACTAACCTAAATTTCTGTTAGATTAATAATTCCCTAATCTATTAGAAAAATATTGAATAATTCTAAAAAATTATTCTCAGATGCAAAAAAAGTAATTCCTTCTGGGGTAAATAGTCCTGTACGATATTTTGAACCATATCCATTTTTTGTAAAGCGTTCACAAGGTTCTTCATTATGGGATGAAGATGGACGTAAACTTGTTGATTTCTGTAATGGTTATGGTGCATTATTGTTAGGTCATACCAGAAAAGAAATCATAACTGCAGTATCTAATCAAATGAAAAAAGGTACTTTGTACACTGCCCCTACGACATTGGAAATTGAATTATCAAAATTAATCATGAACAATTTCCCATCAATGCAAAAAGTAAGAACAATGAATACTGGTGCTGAAGCAACTATGACTGCCATTAGACTTGCAAGAGGTTTCACAAAAAAGAAAAAAATCATAAAATTTGAAGGATGTTATCATGGTGCATATGATACAGTTCTAGTTCAGGCTGGTTCAGGCTCTGCTCATAATGGAATATCTGTTTCTGATGGAGGTTTAGATGAAGTTTCTCGTAACACGCTGGTTGTTCCTTATAATGACATTGATGAACTTGAAAAAACACTCTCAAAGAATAAAGATGTGGCAGGATTAATTGTTGAACCTGTCTTGGCAAATATGGGCTTGGTTTTACCAGAAAAGAATTTCTTAAAGGATCTACGAAAAATTACAAAACAATTTGATGTACCCTTAATTTTCGATGAAGTTGTAAATGGCTTTAGGATATCTGAAGGTGGAGCACAAAAAACATTTGGAATTAAACCCGATATTACGACACTTGGTAAAGCATTAGGAAATGGTTTTACCATTTCTGCAGTAGGAGGAAAAAATGAAATTATGAATCTACTCTCGCCTGATGGCAAAGTCTACCAAGCAAGTACATATGCTGGTAATCCAATCTCTGTTGCAGCAGCAATAAGTTCAATCAAAACAATAAACAAAATAAAAAATAAACTCTATCCAAAACTTGAAAGATACTGTAAAATGATGGTTGATGAGATTGATGATCTTGCAACCGACTATAAAATACCTCATACAATAAACTCTATTGCATCAATGTTCCAAATTTTCTTTACAAATCAAAAGGTAATTGATTACAAAACATCAAAAAAATCAAGCACAAAGAAATTCCATAAATTGTTTTCAAATCTTCTCAAAAATGGTATATTCATAGCACCCTCTCAATATGAGACTGTATTCTTATCTGATGCACATACTGATCAAGATATAACAAAAGCATTAGGTGCTTATGGTCTATCCCTCAAGGCGGTGAAAAATTGAATTACAAATTAGGCACTCGTGGAAGTAAATTATCTCTATCCCAAACAAACTGGGTACTTGAAGAATTGAAAAAAATGGATTCATCACTTTCCTTTGAAATTGAAAAAATTACCACTAAAGGTGATACTGATACACGTCCTTTATTTGCCATGGAACAAAAAGGAATCTTTGAAAAAGAAATTGATCGTGCAGTTTCTGAAAAACGAGTAGATTTTGCTGTTCATAGTATGAAGGACGTTCCTTCCATTCTTGACTCATCACTTACAATTGCATGTGTGCCAAAACGTGAATCTGTAAACGACGTTCTAATTACTAATGAAGGATTTTCATTAGATAATATCCCCTCTGGTTGTACGGTTGGCAGTAGTAGTCTAAGACGTGCGGTTCAAATCACAAGAAAACGACCTGATCTAAATGTTAAACCAATTAGAGGAAATATTGAAACTAGGATTAACAAAGTTTCTGAAGAAAAAATTGATGGCATCATTCTAGCTAAAGCTGGAATATCCCGATTAGGGGTTGATACAAAACACACTGTATTGTCCGAAGATGAATTTCTTCCTTCTCCTGGACAAGGAGCATTAGCCATTGTTTGCCGACGTGATGATTCAGAAACAATCGAAATGTTAAAAAAAATTGAGGATAAAAACTCTAGAATAGAGATTGAAGCTGAGCGTTCATTGTCTGAACATATAGATTCTGGTTGTAGATTTCCTGTTGGCGCATATGCCTCAATCAAGTCAGATTCATTAATTCTCAAAGTTGGTGTATATTCGATGGATGGAAAAAAATCAATCGTCATAGAAGAAGATGGTACTATTGAGAATCCTTTTGAATTAGGCAAAAAAGTTGGCAATGAACTTAAATCTCAAGGTGTTTCAGAGATTGCTTCTAATTGGAGAGAAAAACTGGAAGAGTGGAATAAACAATGACAGGAAAAGTGTATTTAGTTGGTGCGGGGCCTGGAGATCCTAAATTAATCACTCTGCGTGCAGTTGAACTATTGAAGGATGCTGATGTTGTTTTGTATGATAGACTTGTTAGCAAAAAAATAATTTCTATGATTCCTAAACGTGCTAAAGCAATCTATGTTGGTCGTGCAGTTGGTGATGATACAAGACATCAAGATGGAACAAATGAATTGATGGTAAAATATGCAAAATTAAACAAAAATGTAGTTCGACTGAAAGGTGGTGATCCTATAATTTTTGGCAGAGGTGGTGAAGAAGCTGAATTTCTAAAGTCATTCAAAGTAAAATATGAGATAGTTCCTGGAATAACTTCTGGAATTGGCTCTTCAACCTATGCGGGAATCCCATTGACACACAGAAAACATGCTTCATCTGTAGTATTTGTAACGGGACATGAAGATCCTGAGAAAAAAACAGAAATTGTGAAATGGAAAAGATTGGCAAAATCAGTGGATACAATTGTAATTATGATGGGTCTGTCTAGAATTGGAATCATTGCAAAACAATTAGTTGAAGGTGGAATGAAAAAATCCACCCCTGTTGCAGTAATTCAAAATGGAACTACTCCAAAACAAAAAATGATTGTTGGAACACTTGGTACAATTTCTAGTAAGGTCAAGAAAGAGAAAATCACTCCTCCTGCGAATATAATTATAGGTGATGTAGTTGATCTACATAAAACAATAGGATGGAAAAAATGAGACAACAAAAAACAATTGCAATCACACGTTCAAAGGATGATTCTGAAGAATTTATAGAATTGATTACCAAACGAAATGCTACTCCAATCACTCTGCCTACAATAGAACTTGTCAGTAAAGGTGAAAAAATTGTTGATGATTTTCTAAATTCGATAAAAACTGAGAATCCTGACTATTCTGTATTCATGAGTTCAAAAGCAGTCAAATTGTTAATTGAAAGTTCTAAAAAAATTTCAAAATTTGATGAGCTACGACTTGCAATTGCTAATACAATTGTAATTGCAGTTGGCCCAAAGACCAAAGAAGCTTTGGAAGAAGAAAACATCAAGGTATCGCACATGCCTGATAGATATTCTTCTGTCGGTGTTGGCGAGGTTTTTACAAAACTAAATGCTGTTGGAAAAAAAGTAATTGTTCCTAGAAGTGGCGCTTCCACTCCTTTTCTAAAAAATCTTCTTGAAAAAATTGGTCTTGAAATTATTGAATTATACCTTTATGATGTATGTGCATTTAGAGATACAACGCAATGGAATGATTTTCGAACACTATTCTCACAAAACTCTGTTGACGGAATAATTTTTACTAGTGCATCTTCTGTTCGCGCATTTTTTGAAATTATGGAAAAAGACTTTGAACATTCTAACCTATTGGAACATCTACATAGTCTCAAAGTAGTAGCTATTGGTCCATTTACTGCTGATGAATTGAAGAAATTTGATGTTCAGAACATTATTGCTAATGTACATACCGTGGCAGGTTCTGTAGATCTCATTGCGAATGAGCTTTCATTAGCTTAACCTATTTAGCCTAGCCTAAATTTCCTCGACTTTTTATAATAACAATGTTGTATTTTGTTTATGGCAACAGAAAATCTTGACATGGATTATACAAAATATGATTTCAAAGATTCTACTGAAATGTATGTTCATTTGAGCAAGAAAGGTCTCTCAAAAGAAACTGTCATCGGAATTAGTAAGATGAAAGATGAACCACAGTGGATGCTTGATTTCAGATTAAGATCGTATGAAGCCTTTATGAAAAAACCAATGCCAAAATGGGGTCCAGATCTTGGAAAAATCGATTTTCAAAATATTTACTATTATGCTAAAGCTTCTGAAAAAACTGAGAAAGATTGGGATGATGTTCCTGAAGATGTAAAAAATACATTTGATAAACTCGGTATTCCTGAAGCAGAAAAAAAATTCCTTGCAGGAGTTGGTGCACAGTATGAATCTGAAGTTGTTTATCATAATCTTAGAGAGGATTTAGCAAAACAAGGTGTATTGTTTTTAGACACTGACAGCGCATTAAAAGAACAACCTGAAATTTTCAAAAAATACTTTGGAAAAATGATTCCACCTGAAGATAACAAATTTGCTGCACTAAACAGTGCAGTCTGGAGTGGAGGCTCATTCATCTACATCCCACCAGGAGTTAAAGTTGACATGCCATTACAAGCATACTTTAGAATTAATGCCGAAAACATTGGCCAATTTGAAAGAACACTAATCATTGCTGATGAAGGCTCAGAAGTACATTACATTGAAGGATGTACTGCACCTGTCTATTCATCAGAATCACTTCACTCTGCAGTAGTAGAACTTGTTGCACATAAAGATGCTAAATTACGTTATACAACAATCCAAAACTGGAGTAATGATGTATACAATCTTGTTACAAAACGTGCTTATGCATATGATGGCGCAACTGTTGAATGGATTGATGGAAACATTGGAAGTAAAATTACAATGAAATACCCTGGAATTTACTTAATGGGACCAAAAGCTTATGGTGAAACACTATCAATTGCATTTGCTGGAAAAGGACAACACCAAGATACTGGAGCTAAAATGGTACATCTTGCACCTGACACTACATCTAAAATCACTTCAAAATCTGTTAGCCGTTCTGATGGCCGTTCAACATATAGAGGATTACTTAATGTTGCAAAAGGTGCAACAAATGTAAAATCTACTGTAAGATGTGATGCATTACTACTTGATGAAACATCGAAAACTGATACTTACCCATACATGAAAATTAATCAAGAAGACGCAACAATTACTCATGAAGCTACTGTAGGAAAGATAGGTGATGAACAAATCTTCTATCTAATGACTCGTGGATTTTCTGAAGAAGAGGCATTAACATTAATTGTTAATGGTTTCATGGAGCCATTTACAAAAGAACTTCCAATGGAATATGCAGTAGAACTAAACCGACTCATTAAACTTGAGATGGATAATTCTGTAGGTTAGAAAAATCAGCATATCATGGAACAAATTGCACTATCCTCAATTCAAGATTCTTTAATAGAAGAGATATCTTCTTCAAAAAATGAACCTGAATGGTTAAAAAAATACAGAAAAAATTCACTAAGCATCTATGAAGGATTACCTGTAGAAGTCTCTCCATTATACAATAAATACACTGATGCAAAAAGAATGGATCCTTCCAAAGTATCTTTATCAACAAACTCTGATTCAAAAATCCCAGATTTTCTCTCAAGAAGAATTGATGAGATGAAAAATGAAAATAACATTATCCAAATTGGTTCAAATATCGCATCTGTAAGTATCTCTGATGAATTGAAATCTAAGGGTGTTATTGTCTCTTCAATTGATGATGCATTAAAAAATAATCAAGACATCATTCAAAGTGCAATAGAATCATCAAACTCAAATGAAGATAAATTCACCGCTTTGAATAATGCTGCATTTAATTCTGGAATTTTTGTTTACATTCCAAAAAACCAAATCGTTGATGAACAAATTCATCTTCTCTCCTGTTTATCTGAAGATGGTATCTCTACAATATCTCGAAATGTCATAGTTGTTGAAGATAATGCTAAAGCAAACATTGTTCAAGAATTGTATTCTCCTGCTAATGAACAACAAGCATATCTTGAATTACTGAACACAACTGTTGGTGCAAATAGTCATTTGGATGTTACAACATTACAAATGATGGATCAATCCTCAATCAACTTCTCAACTAGAAATTCACAAATTGCACAAGACTCAAAAATTAACTGGTATCTTGGTCTCTTTGGCGCAATGTTATCTCGATATAGAATTGATTATCATCTAAATGGAACAGGTGCACAAACAAATGATTCTGAAGTAGTATTTGGTAATAATGACCAATCATTTGATCTAAACACTGTAGTTAATCACAATGCAGAATCTACTGAAGGACGAGTTGTTGAGAAATCAATTCTGAAAAACAAATCTAAATCATTGTTTAAAGGAATGATCAAAATTAATGAAAATGCTGCTCATTCCAACTCATTTTTGTCTGGACGTTCAATATTATTAGATAAAGATGCAAAATCTGATGCAATTCCTGGACTAGAAATTCTTACAAATGATGTTAAAGCAACACACTCTGCTTCTGTAGCACAAATGGATGAAGAACAAATCTTCTATCTAGGAACTCGTTGCCTAAGTAGAGCAGAATCTGAGAGAATTATTGTAGAAGGTTTCTTAGAACCAATGTCTCGTTCAATGTCTACTCAAATTCGTGCATGGATTGCATATCTCATCGAATCAAAATGGGAAGGAAAGGAATTATCAATTAACAACGATGAACAACTCAAAGCAATTGTTGAAGTTGAAGAAACAAGATATAATGAAAATGCTGAAATCGAACAGCATTACAAATACAGGTGATTAAATGCAATCTACAATTGATTCATTTGAAGATTTGAGAAAAGATTTTCCCGTTTTAAACAGACGTGTTAGAGAAGATAAAAAATTAGTTTACTTTGATAACGCTGCTACCACCCAAAAACCAAATCAAGTAATTGATGCCATAACTGATTATTATCAAAATCATAACTCAAATATTCATCGTGCTGTTCATGCTTTGGCAGAAGAATCTACTGAGGCCTTTGAAGAAACTAGAGATATAGTGGCTAAATTTCTAAATATTGAAGATTCTAGAGAAATTGTTTTTGTTAGAGGAACTACTGAAGCAATTAATCTTGTTGCATATGCGTGGGGTCGTGATAATGTAAAAGAAGGAGACATTATCGTTACCACCGAATACGAACATCACTCAAACATCGTACCATGGCAATTACTCACACAAGAAAACTAGTTGATGGTGCTCAATCAGTACCTCACATGAAGGTAAATCTTAACGAAATGGGATGTGACTTTTTTGCATTTTCTGGTCATAAGATGCTAGGTCCCACCGGTGTTGGTGTATTGTGGGCTAGAAAAGAAATTCTAGAAAAAATGAGTCCGTTTCTTGGTGGCGGTGACATGATCCGTGAGGTTCACAAATATGAGACTACATGGAATGATCTTCCTTACAAATTTGAGGCTGGAACTCCAAACATTGCTGACGTTATTGGCTTTGCAAAGGCAATAGAATATCTTGAAAACATTGGAATGGACAATATTCGAGAACATGAACTTGAATTAACTAAATATGCTCTTGAAAAAATGAAACAAGTTCCTGGAATCACGCTTTATGGTACAAAGGAACCTGAAAAACGAGGTGGTGTCGTATCTTTCAATTTCAATGATGTTCATCCTCATGATGTTGGAGCTATAATTGATAGGGATGGTGTTGCTATACGTTCTGGACATCACTGTGCACAAGTATTAATGGAAAAACTAAATGTTGCAGCCACAAATCGTGCAAGTTTCTATATTTATAATACCAAAGAAGAAATTGATGTGTTAATTGGATCATTACAAGAAGTAGCTAAGGTGTTCAAACTATGAGTGGTGACCCAATCTACACTGAAATGATTATAGAATATTCTCGTAATCCTTCAAACTTTGGAAAAATAGATGACGCACATATCCATCAACACGATGCAAATCCATTATGTGGAGATACTATAGATCTATATCTCAATATTGATGACAATAAAATTAGTGATGTGAAATTTGATGGTCATGGATGTGCAATCTGCATGGCATGTTCATCCGTACTTACTGAAATGATTAAAGGAAAAAGTCTTGAAGATGTAAAAAAGTTTGATAAAGATGAACTATTGTCTGAATTAGGATTGGAGCATCTAATCAAAACAAGTCCTGTCAGAATTAAATGTGCATTACTTTCTCTTAAAACTTTGAAGTATGGAATCTATTCCTATTTTGTAGATAAAATGAAAGATAAGGAAGCTGCAGGAAACTTAAATGAAGAGGCTGCTAATCTATACTAGATGAAAAACTCTAACGTTCTACAAATTAGACAAATCATTTTTGAAAATTTTAATGAAATCGATCTCCGTTTCAATAATGATGAAATTTACGAGTTATTGAAAAAAAATGAAAACTTTGATCAATCACAAACAATTGATGATTTAGAGAGTGATTTCAAAAAACTTGAAGATGATGGAATGGTTCGTTGTATTGCACAGAATTTTACCACTCAATGGTATAAGATCTTTGATGATGTTGCGAAAATCAAATGTCCATCTTGTAACAAAGATATCTATCTAGGAAAAGAAGAATCTCAAATTTGTCCAAACTCTGATTGTAATGCTACTCTTTAGAATGCCTATCTGCAGCGTCTTCTAAGCATTTAATCATAGGTAATTTCTGACCTGTTAGATATCTTACCAACGCACCACCTGCTGTACTGATATGACTTACTTTTTCAGATAAATTGTATTGTTTTAGTGCAGATGTAAGATGACCGCCACTAATTATTGATGTAGCCATAGATTCTGAAATTGCTTCAAGCATAGATTTTGTACCGAATTGAAAATCTGGCTTTTCAAAGAACCCTGCTGGCCCACTCATAAATACAGTCCCTGCACTAGCTATAGTTTTTGAATAATGTTCTAATGTTTTGGTACCTATATCGTAAATTTGATCATCATTGGATAATTCTCTTACATCTATCTCTACTCTTTTTCCATCTTTATTCACTGCAATATCCACTGGAGTTGAAAAAACATCTGGATGTTCTCCAATTAATGCATGGGCACTTGCAACCATTTCATCTTCATCTTTAATGTTAAGTGGAAATTTTATTCTACCTTGGGCACGTAAGAAAACATTTGCAATAACTCCTGTTAGCAAAACATGATCTGCACGTTCTTTTTTAATTAACAATTTTATCGCTTTGAGTCTATCTCATTCATTTTCTTAATCTCATCTTGTGCTAATGAACCAATTACGTCTGCAACATATCTGACTTTTTTATTTGAAAATTTCTCTAGTTGTTTTGCGTGTTCTTCCATTCCAACAAAATCATCTCTGCCTACTCGTCCTTGGTGTGATATTACAACAATTTTTGCTCCATCTAATGCATTGATTGTTTCAACTACTTCTTCAATTCTTTTTGTACCTAAAATTTTCCCTGTATCTGGATGAATTGGGCAATTCATATCTACTCTAAGAAGAACTGTTTTCCCTTTAACATCGAAATTATCTAATGTTAGTATGCCCACACACAGAATTCATTTCTCCTGTTAAAATTCGTTTATCCGATCAATG
>LUMG01000562.1_pt1 | contig 10993 bp, 10 predicted proteins | sample 729691 | NCBI WGS metagenome assembly LUMG01 (sample SAMN03860269, study PRJNA289734) | marine metagenome | biome: seawater column; feature: ocean; material: water; isolation source: Red Sea water column Station 34 - depth 50m | place: Saudi Arabia: Red Sea | collected 2011-10-15 | depth 50 m
GCTGTTTCTGAAGTTAGTAAAATTTTAAAAAATTCAATTCCCGCAGGTCTATCTAGACATTCTGTAAAAGATATTGATAGAGCTTATGAAGCTTTAAAACACGCACCAAGATTTAGAATACATACATTTATTTCTACAAGTCCATTACATATGAAGCATAAATTAAATATGTCACCTGAAGATGTTTATGAGTCAATTGGTAAACATGTTTCTTATGCAAGAAAATTTACTGATGATGTTGAGTGGTCATGCGAAGATGGCACAAGAACGGATATGGATTATATGTGCAAAACAGTTGAGCTTGCAATAAAAAATGGAGCAACAACAATTAATATTCCTGATACTGTTGGTTACACAATACCATCTGAGTTTACTTCAATAATTGAAACACTATTAAATAAAGTTCCTAACATCGATAAAGCAATTTTATCTACTCATTGTCACAACGATTTAGGTTTAGCCGTAGCTAATTCTTTAGCTGGTGTTCAGGCAGGAGCAAAGAGCAGGAAATGCTGCATTAGAAGAAGTTGTTATGGCAATTAAGACAAGACCAGATTTGATGCCATACGAAACTGGAATTAACACAACTTTGTTAAGTAAAGCATCAAAAATAGTTTCAAATGCAACTGGATTTCCAGTTCAATATAATAAAGCAATTGTTGGAAAAAATGCATTCGCGCATGAGGCGGGCATTCATCAGGATGGAATGTTAAAAAATAGACAGACTTACGAAATTATGACTCCAGAAAGTGTTGGAGTTAAACAAACCTCATTAGTAATGGGCAAACATTCTGGACGTCATGCTTTTAAAGATAAATTAAACTTTAAAGATAAATTAAATAGTTTGGGTTACCCAGATTTAACAGACGACGTTGTAGGAAATGCGTTTGCAAAATTCAAGGTTTTAGCAGACAAGAAAAAACATGTTTATGACGAAGATATTATTGCTCTAGTAGATGATAGTTTAATAACTGATAACAAAGTTAGTGCTATTAGTTTAAAATCATTAAAGGTTTTTGCTGGAACGGGCGAACCACAAAGAGCAGAAATGACTTTAGATGTTTATGGAGATGTAAAACAAGCTTCAGAAACTGGAGATGGACCAGTTGATGCAATATTTAAATGCATAAAAACTTTGTATCCTCATGATGTTAACTTGCAACTTTATCAAGTTCATGCTGTTACAGAAGGGACAGATGCACAAGCGACTGTTAGTGTAAAAATTGAGGAGAAAGGTAAAACAACTGTAGGTCAAGCAGCTGATACAGATACTTTGGTTGCATCAGCAAATGCTTACATAAATGCATTAAATAAAATGATAATTAAACGAGATAAAACAGCTCCTATGGAGCAAGAAAGTCAGAAAGTAAGAGGGATATAATGGGGTTATTTAGCAGTGTTAAAAAAATATGGAGCCAAGATATGGCAATTGACCTTGGAACAGCAAATACACTTGTAGTTTTAAAGGGTCAAGGTGTAGTTCTTAATGAACCTTCAGTCGTTGCAATAGTTGATCAAGGCGGAAAAAAAAATGTATTAGCTGTTGGAGACGAAGCGAAAACAATGCTTGGAAGAACACCAGGTAACATTAGTGCGATTAGACCTTTAAGAGACGGTGTTATTGCAGATTTTATAGTTACTGAAGAAATGATTAAACATTTTATTAAAAAAGTTCATAAAGGAAGTACATTTGCTAATCCTAGAATTTTAATTTGTGTACCAACTGGCTCAACACCAGTTGAAAGAAAAGCAATTCAAGATAGTGCTCTAGCAGCAGGTGCAAGAAGAGTTCAGTTAATTGAAGAACCAATTGCAGCAGCTATTGGAGCAAATCTACCAATTTCTGAAGCAACTGGTTCAATGATTGTAGATATTGGCGGGGGTACAAGTGAAATCGCTGTAATGTCTTTAGGTGGATTAGTTTACTCTAAATCTTTAAGAGTTGCAGGTGACTCAATGGATACAGCAATCGTAGATTATATGAGAAAAGAATATAATTTATTAATTGGTGATACTACTGCTGAAAAAATAAAAAAAGAAATGGGAACAGCTGTTCCAACTGGAACAAACACTTACCCAGTTAAAGGAAGAGATTTAAGATCAGGTACTCCAAAGGAAGTTAATATTACAGAAGAAGATACTGCAGAAGCGCTAAACGATATTATGAAACAAATGGTTGGTGCAATTAAAGATGCGTTAGAAAATACTCCACCTGAGTTGTCAGCTGATTTAGTTGATATGGGTTTAACTTTAACAGGTGGTGGTGCTTTGTTAAAAAATATCGATAAAAGGTTTTCTAAAGAAACAGGTTTACCAGTTCATATAGCAGATGATCCATTATCTTGTGTTGCTGTCGGTACAGGTAAAGCTTTGGATCAAGAAGAAACTTTTTCTACTATGTTATCTGAATATTAGGAAAAATGGCTACTGGCAGAGATGATTTTGTAATTGCCATTAGGTCAGCTTTTTTAAAAAAAAAAGATAAACAAAAATTTTCTTTACTAACTTTAATTATTTTATCAATTTTTGTAATTGTTCTAAGTAATTTTAATTTTAAAGCAATACAATTTGTTAAATTAGGAATTAATGAAGTAATTTATAGATCATCTCATATTGCATCAATCCCAGAAAATAAATTAAAAGAAATAACTTCAAAATTCAAATCACATATGGACTTATATGAAAGTCATCAGAAAGAATTAATTAAAATAGAAAATTCTGAGCAACTTAAATTACAAAATGAGTTTTTAACTGCAGAAAATAAAAAGCTTAGAGAGTTACTTGATGAAAGTATAAATTCTGAAGAAATTTTTGCCAGAGTTTTAATTGATAAAGACAGCCCATATTTAAAATCAGTAGTATTAAATAAAGGCACAAAAGATAAAGTAAAAATTGGAATGGCAGTTATTGATGATGTTTATCTAGTTGGCCAGATAATTGAAGTAAATTATACTAATTCAAGGGCATTACTATTGTCTGACCTTAATAGCAAAATACCATCTGTTCTAGAGCCAGATGACATACATTTATAATGTTATTTTTTTCTGTATTTAATGAATTTGATTTTAATTACTTAAAACTTGATTATTTTTCTTTTAATTTTGTTCATCTATTAATTTTCTTTTGGACTTTAAGAAATCCTGATCAATTAGGTTATCTAGCAATTTTCTTTGCAGGAATAATTAATGATGTTGTAATAGGTATACCAATAGGAATTAGTAGTTTTTGTTACCTTATTCTTTGCTCAGTAACAGCTTATATAAGAAACATTACTTTATCCCCAAACTTTATGAAGGACTGGATATCATTATTATTCACAATTTTATTAATAAATTCAATTCAAGTAATTATTTTGGATTTAGTCTTTTTAATTAAAGTTGATTACACTAATTATTTAATTAACTCAGGTTTTACTTTTTTATTTTATCCAATATTTTTTTTATTTTTTAATTTTTTAAACGAAAGAATTTCATATCAAACAAATGATTAAATCTAATTCAGGAATAAGAAAAACAGATGTAATTAATAGAAGGATGTTCATAATCGGAGCAGCAAAAGTAGTAGTTTTTGTTGGTATCGTTGCTCGTTTATTTTCTCTTCAAATAAACGAAAATAAAAAATATTTAACACTTTCAGATAAAAATAGAATTAGAGAATGGAAACTCCCACCTACAAGGGGAAATATTGTTGATTATTTTGGAAATGTAATTGCAGGGAATTTAAAAGTTTATCAATTACATATAATTCCAGAGCAAGTTGAGAATTTCAATTATTTACTAGTTAGATTGAAAAATCTTTTAAATCTAAGTGACAAAAGAATTGCAAGAATAAATAAATTAAAAGCAGAGCTAAAACCGTGGGACAGTATTATTGTTTCTGAAAACTTAAGCTGGAGTCAATTTGTAAAAATTAATAATTATTTATACGATCTTGTTGGTGTTAAACCAGTAATGACAATCTCCAGAAACTATCCATTTAATGATGTATACACACATGTTCTTGGATATGTGAGTCAACCAAATGAACAAGAAATTTTAGAAAATGAAATTATCCAAGAAAGATTTGTACCAGGAATGAAAATTGGAAAACTGGGCTTAGAGAAAAGACTTGAAAATCATTTAATTGGAACAAATGCTATTCAAAGATATGAAGTTAATGCTTACGGTAAAAGAATTAATCAACTCGAGCATCAAAAAGGTGAGCAAGGATCAAAAATACGTTTAACTGTAGACACAGAAATACAAAAAGCTTGTGGAGAATTGTTAAATGAAAAAGCAGGATCTATAAGTGTAATGGATATTTATACTGGAGATATAATAGCAATGTATTCATCTCCATCTTATAATCCAAATTTATTTTTATTCGGAATAAGTCAAGATGAGTGGCAATTAATTAGAAATAATCCATTAAAACCACTAATTAACAAAACTCTTTCGGGTCTATACTCACCAGGTTCAACAATAAAACCTATCGTTGCGCTTTCAGCTTTAGAAAACAAAGTAATAGATACAAAGTTTAAAGTTAAATGCACAGGAAAAATGGAGTTATATGGACAAACATTTCACTGTTGGAAGGAAAAGGGACATGGTTGGGTTAGTCTGAAAAATGCAATGAAACAATCTTGTGATACATATTTTTATGAGGTTGCTAGGTTATTAGGTGTTGATAGATTAAACATTACAGCTGAAAAGTTTGGCTTAGGTAAAAAAGTTCTCGGCGATTATTTTGATAATGAAAAAAAAGGATTATTTCCAAATACAAAATGGAAAAAAAACAATCTTGGTAAAGGCTGGGTATTAGGAGAGACCTTAATAACAGGTATTGGTCAAGGCTATACACAAACAACTCCTTTACAACTTTGTATGATGACTGCACAAATTGCAAATGGAGGCTTTGCTGTAAAACCGAAAATAATAGTGGATAGTAATCCAATTTCTTATGAAGATGCAAAACAATCAATGGAAAGCGGGCTATTATTTGATACCGACTCTGAGGAATTGTTAGACAAAAAGTTATTTAAAAACCAAAGAAATATTAAGATTGTTCAAGAAGCAATGTTTGCTTCGACCAATGAAAGATTTGGAACTTCTTATAAATCAAGAATTGATGATCCTAAATATCAATTTGCAGGAAAAACTGGAACAGCCCAGGTCAAGAGAATTAGTAAAAGAGAGAGGGAATTAGATTTAGAATTAGAGCAAATACCATACAAAGATAGAGATCACGCGTTATATGTTGCTTATGGTCCTTATATAAATCCAAGATATGCATTAAGTATAATTGTAGAGCATGGTGGTTCCGGAAGTAAGGCGGCAGCACCAATTGCAAAAAAATTATTTAAATTAATCATCGACAGACATGATTTAAGAAATAAACAATCAAATTTTGAGAGGATTTCCGTTTAAATGTTTCAGCACGATAGATTGAGTAATGAGATTACATTATTTCAAAAAATAAAAAACTTAGACTATATATTGTTGATTTCTGTCATCCTTCTTTCTGTATTAAGTGTTTTTGTTATGTATTCTACAGATGGTGGTGAAATACTTTTTCATACAAAAAATCATTTTGTAAAACTTGCAGTTTTTTTTCCTTTAATGATTTTTGTGGCTTTCTTTAACATAAAATTTTGGCATAACTTTTCTTATATAATCTATTTTATAGTAATACTTTTATTAATTTATGTTTCATTTTTTGGAATAAAGTCCTCTGGTTCACAAAGATGGATGGATCTTTATTTATTTGTTCTGCAACCTTCAGAACTTATGAAAATAGCAATCATAATGTGTCTTGCAAAATACTTTCATAGAATAAAAATAGAAAATGTTAATTCATTTACTAGTATAACTATTGTTTTATCGATTATAATAATTCCAATAATTTTTGTAATTTCTCAACCTGATCTTGGTACATCTATATTAATTGCTTTAAGTGGATTAATTATATTGTGGTTAGGAGGCATGAAAATTAAATATTTTATATACTCATTTATTACTTTCTTAATTTCGCTCCCATTTATAATCTCATTTCTTAAACCTTATCAAAAACTAAGAATATTAACTTTTTTAGATCCAGATAGGGATCCATTGGGTTTACTTTATTTTCAGAAGAGTTTGGTTTTATAGGCTCAGTTGGTCTATTAATATTATACTCAATAATAATTTTTAGAATTGTAAGAATAGGAGCAATTTCGAGAAGTAATTTTGCTAGACTTTTTTGTTTTGGTTATGCTTTTGCAATCTTTATTTATATTGTGGTAAACTTATCTATGGTTTTGGGTCTACTACCTATAGTTGGTTCTCCATTACCTATCATGTCGTATGGAGGTTCTTCAATGTTAGCCACTATGATTGGTTTTGGCATAGTATTGAGTGCAAAAATTAATCATAAACAAATGATTGCATAATTTGTCACCCTGATAATTTAATATTTACTTGTATAACAATTTTATGAATAAAAATCTTAAAGTAGGAATAGTTGGAGCAGGAATTCAAGGTGTATCTAATGCTTTGTTTCTTCAAAAAAAAGGTTTCAATGTAACTATCTTTGACAGAGACAACCCTGGTAGCCAAGCCGCCTCTTATGGTAATGCAGGTCACTTTTCACCTTATGCATCTCTTTCTTTAAACAGAACTGATGTTCTAGCAGATGTGCCTGCAATGTTGCTTAGTTCTTCAGGTCCACTTGCTTTAAAATGGAATTATGTTCCTAAAATGATTCCATGGTTTATAAAATTTATAATGAATACTACTAAAACTAAGATGATGCATACTGCTAAAAATATGCACCAAATTTTAGATCTAGCTTTACCTGCATATGATGAATTATTTGAAGAGATAGACTTAGAAGGTTTGGTTGAAAACAAAGGAATTCTTTATATCTGGAATGATAAAGATTTAAAAAGTAGAGAATTAGAAATTAAAGTTAGAGATGAACTAGGTGTTGAACAACAATTGGTCACTAAAGCAGAAATACACGATCTTGAACCACATATTAAACCATTTTACCATGCAGGCGTTTATTATCCTTATGCAAGACATGCAAGAAATCCGAAAAGAATTCTTTTAAAACTATTTGATTTATTTTTGCAAAAAGGTGGAAAATTTAACAAAGTAAATATTAAAGATATTAGTTTTGATGAAGAAAAACCAGTTTTTAAAACTGAAACTCAAAGTTATGTTTTTGATAAAGCAGTAATAGCTTGTGGTGCTTTTTCAAAAAAATTAACAGATAATCTTGGTGAAAGAATTCCTTTAGATACAGAGCGTGGATATCATGTTCATTTTAAAAATTGTGATCATTTATTAACTAGACCTGTAATATTTTCCAACCGTGGATTTGGAATTACACCGATGGAACAAGGTTTAAGAGTTGTTGGAACTGTAGAATTTGGTGGATTAGATAATCCATTATCTAAATCAAGAGTTAAAAATTTGATAAATAATGCAAAATATATGCTTGGTGATTTACCTGAGCATGAGGATGAATGGTTAGGATTTAGACCAACTTTACCAGATTTTTTACCTGTTATGGGGCCATCAAAAAATTACAAAAATATTTACTATTGTTTTGGGCATCATCATTTAGGATGGACTTTAGGTCCAATTTCTGGAAAGATTGTTTCAGGGATGATAGCGAACGAAAATACAAATTTAGATTTAAAACCTTATAGTTCGCTTAGATTTAGTTAAGTGACTAAAGATAATAATTTTTTAGCTTATTTATATCTATTTTTAACCGTAACTTTTTGGGCAGGTAATTTTGTAGTAGGTAAACTTGCAAGTTTTTATGAAGTTCCACCTTTTTCACTAAATTTTTACCGATGGCTTTTTGCTTGGTTAATTTTAGCACCTTTTACAATTCCTGAAATATTAGAGAAAAGAAACTATATAATTAAAAACTATAAGCTTTTCATTGTTTTGGGAGTTACTAGTATTACGGTATTTAATTCAATTGTTTATTATTCATTAAATTTTACTCAGGTGATTAGTGGAGTTTTAATGATTTCAACGATACCTGTGATGATTATGTTGTTTTCTTCAATTTTAAAAATTGAAAAGACAAATATTTTTCAAATTATAGGGGTAGTGTTTTCTTTTGCTGGTGTAATTGTGATTATTACAAAAGCAAATTTGGAAATATTAAAAAATTTAGATTTCAATAAAGGTGATATTACAATGGTGATAGCAATGTTTTCATGGGCATTATATTCAACATTGTTAAAGGGAAAACAATATGAGTTAACTCAAATATCATTACTTCAAGTAGTAATTACTTTTGGTTTAATATTTTTGATACCAGTTTATTTTATTGAATATCAAATTGGCTTTAGGATTAATTTAGAATTACCTTTTATTTTAATTTTATCTTATGTAGTTTTGTTTCCAGGTTTGGCATCTTTTATTTTATGGATAAAAGGAATATCTATGATTGGTGCTAATCGTTCTGGTGTTTTTTTACACCTAATGCCAATTTTGAGCGCAATAATGGCGATGATTTTTTTTAGTGAAAAATTTATGTTTTATCATATTTTAGGCGCTTGTTTTATTATTACAGGAATATTGTTATCAAATAAGAAAGTTAAAAATGCTTAAAGTTGCTATATTAGATGATTACCAAAACGTTGCCCAACAGTTTGTAGATTTAGAAAAACTATCTGGGAAATATGAGTTTAAGATTTTTAGCGAACCTTTTTTAGATGAAGCAGATGCAATTGATCAGTTAGCTGATTTTGAAGCTTTACTAATAATGAGAGAAAGAACTCCAATTACAAAAAATTTAATTGATAATTTAAATGATTTAAAATTTGTAATCACAAGTGGATTACGTAATAGATCTATTGATTTAGAAGCTGCAAAGAAAAGAAAAATCATAGTTTGTGGAACAGATATAAATATTAACCCAACGCCTGAATTAACTTGGGCACTAATTCTTGGCTTGGCTAGAAACTTTAAAGAAGAGTTCGATAATATGTATCAAGGATATTGGCAAACAACTATAGGTGTAGAATTAAAGGGAAAAATTTTAGGTTTAATTGGATTAGGCAGGGTAGGCAGTGAAGTTGCTAAAATTGGAAAGGCTTTTGGTATGCAAGTAATGGCCTGGAGTGAAAATCTTAACTTAGATAAGTGTAAAGAATTAGACGTACTACCTTGCAGTAAAGAAGATTTAATTACAAATTCTGATGTTCTTTCAATTCATGTTCAAGGAGGTGAAAGATACAAAGACTGCATTACTTTAAAAGAATTAGATAAAATGAAAAAAACAGCTTTTTTAATAAACACATCTCGTGGACCTATTGTAAATGAGGATGATTTAATTATTGCTTTATCAACTAATGTAATTGCTGGTGCAGGAATTGATGTATATGAAAAAGAGCCTTTACCTGAAAATAATAAGCTTAGATTTTTACCAAATGCATTGCTCACTCCTCACATTGGTTATGTTACAGCTGAAAATTATAGTATTTTTTATAATCAAATGATTGAAGGATTAGAGGCTTGTGTAAATGGAAAGCCTATCAGAGTTCTAGAGTAAAAATGGAACTACCTGTTGTTAATCACGAGGATTATTTTGCTAAAATTGGTGATGATCATAAATTTCCTATTAATAAATTTGGTGAATTAGCAAACTACTTAACCCAAAATAAAATAGTAAAAAAATTTCATAAACCTTCAGCTTGTTCATTTGAAACATTAAGTTATGCACATTCAAAAAATTATATTTTAGATATTCAAAACAAAACTTTAAGTAAAGAGGGAGTAAAAAAAATTGGATTTCCACTTGTAGATAGTGTTGTGCAAAGATCTTTAGTTGCTACAGGTGGAACTGTGCTAGCATCTAAACTTGCAATAAATTATGGCATCTCATGTAATACCGCAGGTGGGAGTCATCACGCAAGTTATGATGGAGGTGCAGGTTATTGTGTATTTAATGATGTTGCAGTTGCGTCACATTATTTACTTAATAGAGGTCTAGCTAATAAAATTTTAATCGTTGATTTGGATGTTCATCAAGGAAATGGTAATTCAGAAATTTTTAAAGATAATAGAAGTGTTTTTACGTTTAGCATGCATTCAAAAACCAATTATCCAGCAAAAAAATCAAATAGCAATTTAGATGTAGAACTTGAGGATAACTTAGAGGATGATGCTTATATAAAGACTCTCAAACATTATTTAAAAGAGCTAAATCAAGAAAATTTTGATTTTGTTTTTTATATTGCTGGCGTAGATATTCATTTTAATGACCGATTAGGAAAATTAAAAATCTCTGACGAGGGCATTCAATTAAGAGATGAACTTGTGGTAGAAAACTTTTTTTCTAGACGAATACCATTTTGTGGGGTTTTGGGTGGTGGTTATAATAAAGATTTTAATAAACTTGTTGAATTACATTCAATGTTACATCAATCTTGTGCTAAATATATAAGTTCATGACAAAAAAAATAAATCCAAATTTAACTGCAGAGCAAAAATTAATCTTATTTGAAGAAGGAACAGAGCTACCAGGTACTAGTGAACTTAATCATGAAAAAAGAGAAGGAAGTTTTCATTGTGCAAATTGTGGAGAAAAATTATTCGATTCAAAAACAAAATATGAGAGTGGTTCTGGTTGGCCCTCCTTTTATGAGTCTCTACCAGATGTGTTTGAAACAAAAACAGATCACCATTTAGGTTATGCAAGAACTGAATATCATTGTAAAAAATGTGGAGGTCATCACGGACATATATTTGATGATGGACCTGAGCCTACAGGAAAACGATTTTGTAACAATGGGGTATGTTTAGTTTTTAAACCTAAGAGCTAAATTTAATGTTTGAAAATATCGATATTGAGAAAGTTAAAGAAGAGCTAAGAAATCACTCAACAAATTATAAAGAAAATTTCGCCAAAATTGAAAAGTTCATAGAAACTGAAATACAAGAAATATTAAATCTCAAAAAAAACAATAAATCTATAATTCCAGAAATTACTATTAATGAGATAGATC
>LUMG01000769.1_pt1 | contig 10993 bp, 5 predicted proteins | sample 729691 | NCBI WGS metagenome assembly LUMG01 (sample SAMN03860269, study PRJNA289734) | marine metagenome | biome: seawater column; feature: ocean; material: water; isolation source: Red Sea water column Station 34 - depth 50m | place: Saudi Arabia: Red Sea | collected 2011-10-15 | depth 50 m
AAAACTTTTTTATTTCTTCATATTGATTTGGAATATTTTGATCGGATAAAAGCATGGCAATCTTAAATATTTGGTTAATACCAATTACTGATGGTGGTATTTGTAGATAATTTTGATTCTCTTCAAAAGAAAAAGATGTTGATAATCCTACTGAAGATGTAGCTGTTGTTGTAGTAATACCAATACTTTTACTTGCTCCTCTAGCACGACCTCTATCTATATCTTCTTGTGTAATCTTATATTTAAGATACATTCTAGCAATTCCATCATAATGTCTTTCTTGATATATTTGTACAGCATCATCTAACAGATCATTGAACTGTTCATCTGCAACATTGATCTCCAAAACAGGATAACCAAGTTGTCTCTTAGCGTAATCTATTAAACCTTGTCTGGAACTTGGTTGAGCCATTATTTACCTCTTAAGTCGAAATACCTGTTTTAACAAGAATTGTTCCTTCAACAATTTTAAAAAATGTTGAACCAGAACTCACATTTACATCATATAGATATCTACCTTCCGATAGACTTCTTGTAACTGTTGAACCCATAGAAATAGTAACTTTTCCGTTAGTTGTTCCAAGAGTTACCCCAAAAGTATTAGCAGTTCCAATTACAGATTTCTTCATATTACTTTTGCCAGTATAATTTGTAAAATTAATACTGGAACCAGCAGAAGTTTTTACTGTAAACTCATTACTAAAATCAGCGCCAGAATATATGGTTAAATTAACACCATAGGGAACGGCAACTTCTGGATCAAATGTGATAACCTGTTGTGCCATTTTTTTAATTATTTAGTTTTTGATTTAATGAGAGTAATAAAGACTTTATATCACCCATCTCATTTTTCATGTCGTCAAGATCTTCTTTCATTCTGTTTAGTTCTTCATTTTTCTCATTCATAGCTTTTCTTCTAGCTATGTAAGAATTATATGCATTCTGATCTTTATTGATAATAGCTTGTGTGTCAGTATCTCTATAAAGACCAGATTGCCCTTCAACTGGTACGTGATTTGTCATTATGCGAACGCTATTCCTCTAAGTTCTGAAATCTTAGGTGGTTTAGATTGATCATTACCAACTAAAACAACTTTAATTTGGAATTGAGTGAATGGTGCTATTTCTCTTGTGGAGAAAATATACTCTTTCATCTCATCACCAATACTAGGAGGAACAAGAGTATCTGGTTGACCACTATTCTTTGATGGATCTTTAACTTTTCCGAATTGATCAGTATTTCCAAATCCAGGGAATGGTTCAAAATCACGATCAAATGAATCTTCAACTGATCCTTCAGTCATAGTCTTATAGAAAGCTCTAATTTCAGAACCTTCTGTCCTATATCCTGAAAATTCTAATACTATTTCAGTAGCTGGATTATTCAAAATAACCATATTAGAAATATAAGTTGCAGTACTTGGATCTTGACCAGTTACTTTGGTCTTTTGCATAAATCCATCATCATCAAAATCACCACCACTAAGTCTATTAGTAGTAAGGATCATACTAACTCTATCAAGATCTATCATTGGAGAAACATTTTCATTATCTGATGCTAATTCAATATCAACAACCATTGATTTCCCTGCAGGCATCACATCATTCAATTTTTTAGTTTGGTTAAGTTTATTAGCAATCATTCTTGGACTATCAAGAGTATTCTCATCATTAACTACAATCGATTCATAACCTTGATCAACAAATGACTCTTCTGAACCATTAATACTGGTAGCGGAAATAGTTCTTATTTTACCTCCAACAGAAGTTCCAGGAGGAGTCATGGTTTGAATATTTGGTGTAATACTTTCAAATTGAATATTTCGTTGAATACGAATTCGAGGTCCACCAGTCATTTTTGTTCGATTAAAGTATCGTGCTGGGAAACTACCACTACCACTTCTATCACTACCTGGACTTACGTTATTTAAACCTCTGTCCTCACTATTATCCATCTTAAGATAATAAGAATCCAAATCTTTAGGATATTTTGTTGTATCTACATCAGACATATCATGGAAACAGTTAATTCTTCTTAAATTAATACCACCTAGTGAATATTTCTGAATTGTATCTCCTGCTTCATAAGAACTTTTTGGAGTTCTTTGTCCATTTCCACCACCAATCATATGAGAACGAGGTCCAATTCCTCTGGTTGTAATTCCAGTTATGCGACCATCAGCTACACCTGTATAAGCAACAATTTCAAGTCCATTAATCATTGCATATCCATAATTGGTAGTACCAACACCAACTCCTTCAAATCTTCTAAAGCTTGATGAATCAGAAACCTGAATATCGCCAAGACCAGTCTTCGATACATCTGCTGTAATTTCTACAACTGGTGAATCTGGTAAAACACCTTTAACTGAAAGATAGTTATTGGAAGCGTGCATTCCATGAACTCTATGATTAACCTTAAAGTGTTGACCATCATAGAAAGGATCAACAGTAAATGATGTAATAGTACATGCACTTCCTATATTTGTTCCACCTAAAGCAACAAAACTTTCACCATTATTATACGTAATTGTACCAACACCAATGTTAAATGTTCCTTGAACTCATTTCCAAGACCTAAAGTACTTACTCCTACAGTATCACCAACTACATAATTGGTTCCACCATTGGTAAAGGTAACAACACCAATCTTACCGTCAACAACAGTAACATCACCAACAGCACCACTACCATTTCCTGATTTGGTAACCATTGGAACACTTGAATATGTAAGAGTACCAGATGCAGGGGTATAACCAAGACCAGGATTAATAATGTCAAGATCATTTGATCCATTAATGGTTGCAATACCAGCAATTGCCAGTATATTTGCTCGAGCCTCATTATTACCAGCCTGTTTAATTCTTACACCTGGTTTCAAACCTGTTGAAAAATCAGTTTCACTTGTAAGTGGTAACGTTGTTCCTATACCAACTATAGCTCTTCTTGATATGAGTTCAATTGAGTTATTTGGTAAAGATTGAATGAGATCATTTGCAACACTAATATTTGAGTTGAAAAATCTAACCATACCTGGAGCGGTATTAAATTTAGCTTTATAAATTGTAAACTTCATATCTTCCAACTGACTTGGATCCCAGGTCGTACCATTCTGAGACTTAAATAAAGTTCCCAAATATGGTTGTTGACTGATTAATACTTGTTCATTATCGGGTAAATTAGCTGTAGAAATATCAACTTCACCCATTCTTGAAATCCAAGCAGTATAGTTTTCAGAAGGTGTAACAAGAACTAAAGCATATTCTTGTTCTCCTTCCAAATAAACAGGTGCATCAAATTTAAAATTAGTTGCAACAGAAGCATCTTCAGAAACTTTTACATCATCTGGATCAACAGAAACAACACTATAAGGTAAAATCTCAGAAGTTGGTGAACCAGTATCAACAGTCCTAACTTGCATTGTTAAAGGAATTTCAGTATCCTTATCTCTCATATAGACATCAACTGAAGTAATGAATACACCAGATGTATCATCTACTCTGAAAGTTTGTGCAAGAGGATCATAATATTGAATACCTCTAATTTCTTTTTCAGCTGGACCTATTTTTCTAGATATTCTTTTATTTAATACTTTTTGATCTTTTAGAGTAAGTTTCTGAATTTGAGGAATTTTAGTACTCAATACAGTTTCTTGAACTGTATTTAAAGTTCCTTCAGCATAGAAATTAGCTTCAGCGTGACCTTTAACTACTCCTGCAGTTGTATCATTAGTCTTACTAGTTGTTAATCTAAAAGTTTTTACCCCAGTTTCAAATTTTGGATTAGATTTAAATTTGGGATTTGGAATTTGGAAACAACCATTCAAATATCCAAGAGAATCGGTAATAAGTCTCTTTCTTACTACCTTTGCTATTGCACCACTTGTTTCTCCAACAAGTGTCATACCTGGTCTAACACATCCAAAATAATCATCATCAACATGATCAGCAAGACCTTCAACATCAACATTTAAAAGCTTAGATGATGAAGAGTATGATGCAGGCATAGTAGCGCCAGGTTTATATGGATTTAAAGTTAAAACTTTATCTGGATTATCATATGCACCTGTCTTATGATTTGGTTGACACACTCTAAAAACAATTTCATCTTTACTACCACCTTTAAACTTAGATGCATTATATTTCTTGAAATTCATTTTACCTTCAACGGTTTCACCAACCTTGAATACACCACTTTTCATCTTAATTTCAAGAAGTTTAGGAGTACACCATCCATGAACATAAACTCCATCAAAATAAGGATAGAATCTTGTTCTTGGTTTCATTCTTTCAGCAAGAAATTCAATCTCTCTTCTTCTCATATAAGAGATTTTATCTTGACTAACAACCTTTTCACCAATAACTTCATTGGTGACTGTAGGAGTTATGTTATACTGAATACCTTTTTTAGATTTTTTGGTTGTTACCTTGATATCTTGATACTTTTGTTTTGTTCTTAGTTTAGCATTTATAATAACACCTTTACCCGCTGCAATCCATCTTCCATTTAATTCAATAACTTTCCTATAATTTGGAATAGATTTGATCTTATTCTTTACTCCTTTTGGAATTTGATTAGGTTTTATCTTTCCACCTTTAAAGGTTTTATCTTTTGTTTCAGTATAAGTATCAACTACTTTTTCTCCTACCCAATCAGTCTTCCAAGAACCCCATTCCACTTCACTTAAACCAGTCTCTTCATCGATACCATATTTTTTAATAGCTGCATCATATTCATCTGTATCCCATATAACATTTGCATCTATCGTTTTAGTATCAACCCAAGTATCAGAATCTGGAATCAGTTTCATATCACCAGCAAAATATGCAATCAAAAATGGGTTTACATTTTCAATTCTTGATGCATAAATTTGTTTTACCATTTCAGTTTCACTGAAATCAAGTAATACTGTCCTATTAACTTTTTTAATATTATAACCATCTACATCATTACATTTCTTAAGACTAACTCTTTTCTTAGGAACTCCTAAACCAAAGTATTTCTTACATGCAATAATCAAATCCATTGCAATGGTATAATGTCCTGGTCTTAAAATACCTGATTTAAGATCTGTAGCTGCACTCCAATCTGGATGAGCGATCTGATGATTTTCATGTCTCTTAAAGTTATCAACAAAGAATCCACATTTAAAACGATTTAAACCATTAGCATCTGTTACTTGTAATGTACTGGTATCAAGTTCAAGTAAAGATAGCCTTGAATAATATTCAACATTTTCAATTCTCTTTTCAAGTCTTCCTATGTCAGCCATAGTAAAACGTTTATGTTTTGTTCGAATCATATTTGATTCGCTAACATCATTCAAATATGCTGGAAATTCCAATTTTGCAACTTCCATTGCATCACCAATTGCTTGTGGTTCCTGTGGATCTTCCGAAGGAATACCTTGAAGATATATGAAATCTCCGTTTTTATCAATAAATATTCTATCTTTCCTTCCAAGATAATAATCATAAGTAACTATCAAAGTCTCATCAGGAACTAATGGATTTAATGATCCATCACCTTGAGTTGAGAATATTCTAGATCTGGAATCAAAAGGAGATATTCCAGATGTCATGTCATAAGCAGCAACCCTTGGTCTTATATCAATTAAGTCACTAACAAATAATTGATAATTGCGATCAACATTTATTAACTTTCTAGATCCAGATGGGTAACTTGATGCATTATAGAAATCTCCAGTATCATCAGCATCAACATAAAAATTCTTAAATACAATTTTTAATTTTCTCTCTGGATCTGGATATTGTTTTTCTCTGATTATAGTTGAAAAATCATAATAATTTGGTTTTTGATTAATATTTAAAGAGAATTGATCTGTAATATCTCTATCACCAGCATTAAATGCAGCTGCAACAGCTGAGATTCCAGATTTCTCTGAAACTACTGTTTCACCCATCTCAAAAAGATTTTCATTCAAATAAATTAGTCCTACACTATCAGTACCAGATGTTTCTACTACTAAAGCTACAGAATTACTTGTTTTACCTGTTAATTTTTCACCAACTATTAAATCAGAATTATCTCCACTTGGACCAGAGAATCCAGTCATTACAAGAGATGGTAAATTTGGATCACTAGTATTCTCTGACTCAAAAACACCTAATAATGAACATGCATCAGGAATATTAAGAGAAATTTGATTATCTTGTACTCTTGTTCCATATACTCTACTATAAGTTAAACCATCATCTAATGTATTTGTTCCAACTCCAGATGATACATCTTTAGAACGACTAACAATTAAAACATTTGCTTCATTTAATTTTTTCTGTTTATTTACAATTTTTGATTTAAGAACTGTTGCAAATAAATTTGCTTTACCAGTAGCCTTACTTAAAGCTACAAAAGTAACAGTCTTTTTGTCATCAGAAATTGTTACTTGATCTGATGTTAATGGTTCAATAGATCCATCATCATAAGAAAGGAAGTATCTTTCTTCATCAAATGGTTGGAAATAAAGATCCTTTCCTGCTGTAGGAGTTGTAAATTGACTATTTGCTATAGAAATATCAGAATATTGTTTTCTAATATTAATAGTCGTATTAGTTACATCTAAACTTTCAATACCAGAATGAGCTACAGGAGTTAATAAACTGTTATCTCCTATATCAAAACTTGTTTTACGAATAAGAAGATCATTTACGGGAATTGATGTATTTGTTCCAATGCCACCAATACAAACACCACAGTTAATTTAAGATTACTTGATACTACATTAGTAAGTTTATCTCCATCATCTAAAACTACATCAGCACTAAAAGTAGAAACACCAACAGCACTCTTTAAAGATTTAACATCATTAAATGTATAAGTACTTACTTTCTTAAAAATTCTACCATCTTCAATACCATTGATTATAAGTTTTTCATCTTTTAAGAAAGTTCCACTTACATCAATCATCTTAAAACTAGTTACATTTGTTCCATTTCCAGAATAAACATATCCAGTAGCACCACTTCTTTTACCCTGTATATAATCTGAAGATGATAGTGATGTAATTGCACTAGAAACCTGAACATCTGTAAGAGTTTTTATATCAAATAATCTTATTTCATATTCAGTAGTTGCATCCTCATAACTGGATGATTGTGATTTAAAATCATATAATCTAGCTTGACCAATTTCAGTACCAGCACTATTATCACTCTTTCTTCTTGACATCAAACTAACAACCGCAGTTGTTCCAATTCCTAAACTTGGAGAACCAAAAACATTATTTAAAAATAAAGGATCTCCTGTAGAATAACTAACAGCATATTCTTTAACTTCTCTTGTTGTTCTTGGTTTTTAGCTAAAGTATCAGCAAGTAAATTATATTGAGTTTCTTTGACAAAAGTTTGTAAATTTCCTTGTTCTATTCTTGCAATTTCAACAAAATTTTGGTCATTATAATCATCTAAATCTTTTTTCTTTAGACTTATTTTAATTTTAAATCTATCAGCACCTGGAGCAGCATAGTTTGTAAATCCTGAAGCATTATCATTCAAATCAGGATCTTCATCAGCTGTTATGAAATCTTCCTCTACATCAAATCCAACACGATATGATGGACTAGCACTATATTGTTCTAATACAATCGTTTCTTGTTGAACTTGTGCAAAAGTTCCACGAATAAAATAAACTCCATCACCAACAGAAAAAGCAGATCCCTTAGCTGAAGAACCAGCAATTAAACAATTTGCAAAAGGTTCATTTGTTGCAATAACGGCATTACCATAAGTAATATCTGTTGAAGTTAATAAACTCTCTCCATCAGAAAACTCTGTTTGTTCAAAATCTTCACCAGATTTCTCATATTTAATGTATAAAGTTAAATTTCCTCTCTCTGAATCTTCAGCAGTAAGAATCTTTCTAACACTTGCAGTAACACCAGATGAAGATCCAGTAATTCTTGTTCCTACAAGTTGATCTACATATGTTTCAACTGGAATTCCTAAAAAATCACTCTCTATTTGAACACATGTAAAATTATTATCATACGTAACATTACCAGGAATAACCTTTGATCCTTCTTTAAAGAAATGCGTACCAAATTGTTCAATCTGATTTTGTAAAATAGATTGAAGAGTACTTAATTCTCTTGCCTGTACTGGAGTTCCAGGTTTAAAAAGAACTTTATAATAATTTTTATCTTTATTAAAATCGTCAAAATATGGATTGACGTTTAAGTTGGTTTCCTGTGGCATAGTTCTTTAGAATTCCAATACAATTTTTATGTCTTCTTTTTGTTGTGAACTACGTGTAACAGATGCCCTATTGTCTACACCTAAGTTGTATGTTCTACTATTTATTGATGTAGAAAGACCTGGTGATAGAGCAGTACCAAAGTTAGTATCTATATTTAAGTTACTAGATCCACCAAAAATAGTAGTTCCAGCACCAGTTGTAGGATCTGCATTAAATCCAAATAGATTATATCCGTAAGTTGGTGCATTTCCGTCAGTAGAAATAGCAAGTCTTCTGTCTTGCCAATATTTAAGAACTCCAGTTGTAGAATCCCAATTAACAACCCTACCAACAGCAGTAGAACCAACTCCAATTCTTTGAGTTATTTCAGAATCTGTTGTAAATGTAGTAGTAGTTGCACCAGCACCTGTTAATTTTAGAGCGTAAACAGCACTAGCTTTTGAAGTTGTTAATTTATTTGTTGATCCATATGCATATGGATCTTTAACAAGACCAACTCTAGCGAATTGGTTACCTGTAATAAAATCTGGATTTGATGTATCATTCTCAAGACGAGAATATATCAAAACACGATTTGCACCCAATTCTCGATATATATCAGCACCATGACCATCTTGAGGTGGAATAATAACATTAAATCCAGCATCAGTAGAACCTGATGGATTGGTAAGACCAACTTGTTCTAAATTAACACTTCCAAATGTATAATCAGAACCACCATTAGTAACCTCAACAGAATCTATTTTACCAGCAGCATTTACAACAACAGAACATTTAGCACCACTACCGTCTCCTTCAATAGGAACATTGTTATAAGTTGCAGCAGTACCATAACCAACACCACGATTTGTAATAGTTACGATTTTAAGTTGTCCACTAGTAGAAGCATTATCTCTTACCGCAGCAACAGAAGTACTTGATGACCAATCAGAAGGTAAAGGAATAAAACTTGTTGAATCAAATTTTATAAGATTATTTGGATTAATAGTAAAAAGATATTTCCAAATATATCCATCTCCAGAACCACCAGCAGATCTTGGTTCTAAATCTGTAAATAAAGGTTCATCAAGAGAAGGTCTACCATTACTGTTTTCTGGATTAGTTCCATTCTGCAAACAAATATAGACTCTATAATCTTGATTCATTACATAATAATCCGATGTGCCTCCCATTACATCAGTAACACCAACAAAGAATTCGTAATCACCAGTCACAGCTTCTGCATCTGGGGTAAAAATAAATTCAAGATTTCCTGTATCATTATTAAACATTATATCGCTTATATAATCTTTAGACCAACTATCACCGGAGCCTTTGAGCCTATAACTTACATCATATGTAAGTTCTAATCCTGATGTGTCATCATCATTAATTGGAACTTTAATGCTTGCAGATTTGAGTCTGTCTAAGAATTCTTCTGAGATTTCAACAGAATCGCCTATCTGTGGCCGTCCATTAACTCTAATTTCAATTATTTGTTCAGGACTCCAAAGACTATTCCCTCCTTGTAGTTTGAAGATGATGTAATGTGTTCCATTAGATAAATCAGTAGTAGAGAACTCAGATACGCCATCTTCGCCTCCTGTAAAGAGAGGGCCATCTATGTCGGAAATCCATGAATAAGTACTGATGAATTGTGCACTAGTGGTTTGCCCTTTGAAAGAAACTTCATCACCACTGTTAACATCAATTCCCCATCCCCATGCTGCTGATTCATCATTAACACGTACGTATACTATCTCTGAATCTGGCCTTTGCATTACTAATAATGTTGAAGTGACGGCATCTGAAACTGTACCGTTGTTATCTATTACTAAGAGTTCAATTGAGTGGGAACCGTCATTTAAGTCATCGACTGGATAATAGAGAACTGAACCACGCCCTAATTCACCATCTTTTGATGAAGTCCAGATATAATCCACAATTTGACCATCTTCATCGAAAGAATCTGAAATAAACGCTACGACACCACTACCAGTCATAAAGTCCTCGTGATTCATGATGACGCGCAATGCTCGAGAATCTCAAATCATCAATGTATCCTTGGAAAGGTAATGGATCTCCTGCTGCTGTCTGACCTATACGGATTGTGCTTGATGTATAATCTATATCACCGGAGTATTCGACACTTTCAACCAATTCTCCGTCTAACCAAAGCTCAACGTAATCTGAACCTCTAACAACAGAAGCAAAGTGCCACTCGTCGTCTGAAACTGAAGATATTGATTTAACACTAATTACTGTCCCTTCATTAACTGTAAAGTCAAAATTGAGGAGCCCAGATTCAAGGTAAAGATTGTGACCCCACTCGAATTGATTATCTTTATCTGAAACAATAGTCATTTTATCTGTAGAATCTGTTTTAAACCAAGCTTCAAGTGTAAATTCATCATGATTCTCCAGTAAAAGTGTTGTACCTATACTTGTAAAGCTGCCATCGAAATAAACAGAACTCAAATCGTTTGCATTAGGCCTACTTTCTTCTGACCAATCACCAAAATTGATTATACCTGTATTCTCTCCATTTTTATCTAATATCAGAGTTCCCTCACCTTCATCAAGTGGCCAATAAGTAATCGTATAATCATCTACAATAGCTAGATCTGCACCTTTGACTGCCTCTTCACTAGAACTTGTAGAAAGATCTCCAATTCCAACTACAGAATCTATACCTGCAGTCGGCCTGAGATTTACCCATATCACTTCTTCATGACTTGAAGCTGTATCTATTTCAGATGTATATTCAACACCATCATAGTAATATTTCATAGTTGTAACA
>LUMG01000584.1_pt1 | contig 10982 bp, 13 predicted proteins | sample 729691 | NCBI WGS metagenome assembly LUMG01 (sample SAMN03860269, study PRJNA289734) | marine metagenome | biome: seawater column; feature: ocean; material: water; isolation source: Red Sea water column Station 34 - depth 50m | place: Saudi Arabia: Red Sea | collected 2011-10-15 | depth 50 m
AGAATATCCGCCGCTTGAAGTACAGGGTAGCTATATAAACCCACGTTAATATTGTTTTCGTTTTTCGCAGATTTATCTTTGAACTGCGTCATGCGATTTAGCTCACCCATTTGAGCGTAACAATTTAGTACCCAAGATAACTGCGCATGTTCTGGTACGTGGGATTGCAAAAACAGGGTGCTCTTCTGCGGATCAATACCACAAGCAAGGTATAGAGAAAGGCCGTCTAGACACGCTTCAGCAAGCTGCTTAGGGTCTTGTCTAACAGTAATAGCGTGCAAATCGACTATCATATATAGGCAGTCGTGATCATCTTGCATGGAAACCCACTGCTTAAGTGCACCCATATAATTGCCAAGGGTAAGTTGTCCTGAAGGCTGACAGCCACTTAATACAACGGGTTTGTTACTCATTTCTTTTTACCTGTAATACGTTAAATACTGTGAAATTAAAGCTTGTGAAAGTTAAGCTTCAAAAATTATGCTTTAGACAGTGACGCTAGTTCATTGCGCATTTGCTTAATGACATCGCTGTAATCGGGTTGAGAAAAAATAGCCGAACCGGCTACAAACATATCCGCGCCAGCTTCCGCTATTTCGCGAATGTTATCGACTTTTACGCCACCGTCAATTTCAATTCGAATATCATAGCCGCTTTCTACTACACGCTGCTTCACTGCACGCACTTTGTCTAAGGTGCTAGGAATAAACTTTTGGCCACCAAAACCAGGGTTTACCGACATAATAAGAATGTGGTGCAGCTTGTCCAAAACATGATCAAGGTAATGCAGCGGTGTTGCCGGATTAAATACCAGCCCAGGCTTGCAACCTGCATCGATGATAAGCTGTAGAGACCGGTCTATGTGTTCAGACGCTTCTGGGTGAAAGCTAATATAGCTGGCTCCTGCATTCGCGAATTTTTCAATTAAGTCATCAACAGGCTTAACCATGAGGTGCACATCGATAGGTGCGGTAATTCCGTAGTTTCTCAATGCTTCGCAAATCATAGGTCCAAACGTAAGGTTCGGAACATAATGGTTATCCATTACATCAAAATGCACCACATCGGCGCCTGCCTTTAGTACTTTCTCAACGTCTTCCCCTAATCGAGCGAAGTCTGCAGAAAGTATAGATGGGGCAATTAGGAATGGTTTCATTGCATGTCCTTTTTCTAAAAACAACAGGGTGCGTTGCCACTTACGTTTCACTGGTTGCGAAAGTTTACCCAAAACCGCGCTTGTTTACTATGCAAAGGGCTACTCAGCGTTAATTTCACGGATATTTACGATAAATAGACTTCTTTCATATGTTGCCCAATTTTGGTGAGAGCGCGTTATGTTGGTGCATTTTTATGCAGATGTTTTTTCAACTCATGGGTATGGTGTAATTTTTTAAACTTAAAAAGTCATTAAAATTCATTAGTTTAATTAAATTTGCCTGAAGTTTTTTGATGAACCATAAATGGGCATCAACTTTGCGTTATCCAGTCCAAAAAAGAAAACACAGACAGAAAAAACGAATTACAACAAGTTTGAATTTGACTGGAGAACACACATGAAAACATCTACAAAAAGAACAATACTTGCCGCTGCTATTTCTTCAGCGTGTCTGTTAACAGCCATGCCTAGCTATGCAGAAGGCTCATTCACGGCTAATGCGAGTGCAACAAGCAACTACATTTGGCGCGGTTTAACACAAACAACCAACGAAGCTGCTGTTCAGGGCGGTATCGACTACGCGCATGAAAGTGGTTTTTATGCGGGTACATGGGCGTCTAACGTGAACTACGGTGCAGGCGACGTGTATTCATACGAGCACGACATGTACTTCGGTTTTTCAGGTGAAGCTGAAGGCATTGCGTACGACTTCGGTTATCTTTACTACAACTACGATGACGAAGCGAACTTTGACTTTGCAGAAGTTTATGGCTCTGTCGGTATGGGTGGGTTAAGCCTTACTGTATACCTTTTAGCGCACACTGAAGCTGACGAAGGCGAAGGACAGGACTTTGGTTTTGCTCAAGCGTCTTATACGTCTCTTGGTTATACCACAGAAATCTTAAATGGCACTGAGCTTGGTTTCCATGTTGGTTATCACGAAGGTGACTTCGCTGAAGCGTTCAACGGCGTTGAAGGCTACATGGACTATGGTATTTCAATCGCAAAAGACGGCTTTAGCTTCGCAATCACGGGTACTGACCTTGATGACATGGGCGGTGACGACGAGTTTGATAACGATGCAGTTAAATTTACTGTAGCCTACTCAGTAGATTTCGAACTATAACGACCTTGTTGATGAGGCCATTGGATGGCCTTAAAAAAAACGTTGAGTAGTAAAAGCCTAATGTGTTTTCGTTAGGCTTTTCATTTTTCAATAACAACGCATTTTTAACTTGTTCATAACGTGCTTTTGATTATAATGAGATTAATTTTTAAACGAGTGTAAGGAGTATTCAGGATGAAGGTTCTTCCATTTTTTGCGATCTGCGGAGCGGTAGCGCTGATTAGCGTTGCGGTTACAAGTACGCCAAATACTCACTCGTCGGTATGTGAATTCCAACCTGTTACGGAATTCAACCCAAAACTCCCTGCAAGCCACATCCAAAACCAATGCGCCCGTTATCAAGAGGGGGTGGAAGAAGTTAGCTGGTTATCTTGGATTGCAGGAAAATCTCCATCTTTCCAGTTTCACTTTTTAGACCTACTTGAGTTGCTACACAGCGACGAAGGTAATCGAGATTTCACATCACCTTCTAACGACGCCTAAGGAAAAGTTATGCAATCTGGCACTGGTTTTTGGTCAGTTCTAGGTAGTGTAATCGCAAGTCTGTTTGGTGTTCAAAGCCAAAAAAATTATCAACGAGACTTCACCAAAGGCAGCTTTATTAGCTTCGCACTTATTGGCATAGTTCTGGTGGTACTGTTTGTCGTTTCACTTTTTATGTTCGTGAAGTGGTATACGGGCTACAACTTGTAGCGCTGCTCAAATACGCTTCAACGGCAATTAGTTCTCTCTAACGAACAGTGCGACGATTTACTAAACTTTTTACGTGATAGAAAGGGTTAAAGTGAAGGGCGTTGAAATGTTTTCTTTTTACGCGCTTTACGTTTTGGTGCCACTTTGGCGGGAGGAAAGTAGGCCAATATTTCATCCACGGGCTGTCGCTTCGCGCCATTCTGACTAATAGAGCGCTTCACTGAGAGCATGCTGAAATCGGCGCCCTGATAGAGCGAACGGGTTAACGGCAAATCGTGGTTAGAGATGAGCACTGGTATACCGCGTTTCTTAGATGCACGGGTAGCGAGCTCGGCTAGTTTTTCTTGTGACTCTTGACCGAAGCTTCGCGCGGCATAGCTGGTGAACGCTGCAGTTTTGCTGATAGGAGCATACGGTGGATCGCAGTAGATAACATTCCCACTCCGTGCCCGAGAGAATACTTTCTCAAAGGGAAGACAAGTAAACGTGGCTTTTTGCGACTTCTCAGAAAATACGAACATTTCGTCTTCGGGAAAGTAGGGCTTTTTATAGCGACCAAAAGGCACATTAAAACGGCCTTGAAGGCTGTAACGACATAACCCGTTGTAACCGTGACGATTCAAATACAGAAAGAGAATGGCGCGATAATACTCGTCCTGCGTAGCATTAAACTCTTCGCGTAACGCGTAATACATTTTTTCATCGTTGCGTTTTCCATCAAAGAATGAACGAGCATCGTTGATCAGTGCATCGGGCTGCGCTTTTAAGAAATTGTATAAGTTAATGAGGTCAGGATTGATGTCATTAAGCAGGTAGCGTTTGTATTGCGTATTCAGAAATACAGATCCGGCACCAACAAACGGTTCTATTAGTTTATTGGCTTGCGGTAATCTGGCCTGAATATGCTCAACCAAGCTGTATTTGCCACCGGCCCATTTTAAAAAAGCCCGGTTTTTTTTCTGCATCATGCTTAAACGTTACTACCTAGACGGAATGAAGACGGTGGTTTTTCCGTGCGCCGCCGTTCCAAGGGAAAGGGTCGTCTTTATACTTTTATGCTGATCAGTATCAGATATCACCACACTAAAGGTAGATTGTAACTTTCATCAGTAAAACGGACAACCAACAAGTTACGCAAGAATGGAATTTTGCTGATTAACTGAAAAGATTATGGTCTATCGGGGGGGAAACGGCTTAATTTTGCACTTTACTTATTTCCGAGCGAATTTGGTCTCCCCGTTTTATAAAAGCATTTTGTTTATCTGGATAATCAGGCAAATTGGTACGTGCTTGTTGCGCTTGCGACAGCGAAGTATAGGTTTGTTTACTCAATACCACGAACCACTCACCGCCATAACGCATAGTTTTATAAATCCGCGTTTGCTCGGTTAAATTGTTTTCTCGCAGAAACTCGCTAAGAACGCGTTCGTTCTTCATTGCTAGCATTTGTATGGCGTAGTCATTTTCACCAATCCAGCTATCCTGACTCGGTACAGTCGCTTCTTCGCTTTGAACTAGATTGTCATCACCATTTGGCGGATTTGCTTGTGTTCCCTGAATTGTTTCTTTGCCTGCTGAAACGGCATTCTCGCCAATAGCCGTTTTGTTATCATCCTCGCCAGTGGCAAGTGCGGGCTCACTATCGCCTTTATTTTCCATAGACGAATTCACCTCAGGTAGTGATGAAACGGCATTTTCCCAGTTGGTTATTAGTGGGTCGCCATCTGACGCATCGCTCACTAACGTTTCACCTGCCGTTGTTTGACCAGCGTTACTGCGCATTTCACTGAGGTCAGCAACAAGTTCTACGTTACCTGTTTCGGCGTATTGTTGGCTTGGTGAGTCTTGCTTAGCAGTGGCATCGCTCTCTTCTGGTTCGCCATCGCCAATAAGTTTGTTATAAGCAGAGCCTGGTTCAACTTGCGTTTTCCCAGCTTCGGATGAAGATGGGTTTATAGGCGCAAAAATCGATGCTAATTTGTCGCCGTACTGCCAGTAAATAAGGCCAGAAATAGTAAAAGTTTGAGTGTTTTCACGTTGCCTATTTTCTAGATGAGCCTGAAATGCTTCTCGACGTGACGCAATCATTTTGTCGAGTTCTGACTCAAAGCTCTGTTGTTCACTCATCACAGATTGGCTGCAAATAATGAGCGGAGTTTCTGTATTTTTCGCAGGAAGCCACTGTTTGGCGCGCTCAGCCCAATCATTGTTTGCAAACAAAAGAACATTTAAATGCTGTTTGTTGCCGGCGAATCGGCTTTGCAAAACTAAATCCCAAAGCTCTTGAAGCAGTACATCGGGGAGATTATGCGCCTGAGTAATAGCAATAAGGATAGGACCTTCGTGGCTATTTAAGTCAGAGAGTAACTCGTTAAGAGGTCTAACAAAGCTGCCAACTACCTGACCAAGTAGCTGTCGACAAAGCTGACGACGATAGTCTGACGGCTCCATATTCTCTTGCGCGGTTAAATACGCAATTTCGGTGTCGTCGTGCTGCTGAAAGACGAAGGCTTCAAGGGTCTTCTGTTGTTGAGCAATAGACTCCCCGCTGACAAAAATCAGTTGAGAAGAGTAATTGACCAAATATTCCAAACGTTCATGCAGTTCACTTTGCATGGGAGTTTGCCCTTATTCACCGTTGCTTTAAAACGTTACCTGCAACGCACCATTGAATGGCTACCACAAGTGTGGGGAGGGTGCGTTGCCAATTTGTCGCGAGGGCTAAAGACTATGAGAGGATGTTGGTAAGAATGGCGTCCGTGACATCCTTGGTAACAACCGCTTTGCCAATGCCTTGAGGAAGCACAAATCGAATACTGCCGGCTTCCACTTTTTTGTCGCGCTTCATGTGCTTCACGTAGTCATCTTTCGTCATGCTATCAGGGCCTTCAATAGGCAAAGCAAACGCTTCAAATAGCGATGATACGCGTCGTGTTTCTGACGCGGTAAACCACGTTAATGCATAGCGTGACCAAAGGTGTGCCCTAGGTTAAGAATGGCGCGTAAGCCGCCCTCACGCTCATCCTTTGCTACTACGTCTGCTTTAATTTCGCAGCAGCGCGAGATGGCTTGGGTAAGAATTTCAGTATCAAGCGACGTAAGCGCATCTACGTTACCTTCAAGCCACTCAAAAAACGGTGCATCGTAAATGATGCCATATTTGATGACTTCTGCCATACCTGCAGCAAATTCTCTGGGTGGCAATGTAGCAAGTGAATCAGTATCAATAGCCACATAAACCGGTTGGTAAAACGCGCCAATCATGTTTTTGCCAAGGGGATGATTTACCGCGGTTTTTCCACCCACCGATGAATCTACCTGAGAAAGCAATGTCGTAGGGACTTGAATGAAGGGCACGCCGCGCTGGTATGTTGCGGCAACAAAGCCAGTAAGGTCACCAATCACGCCACCGCCTAGTGCGATAAGTGTTGTATCCCTTGCAGCATTAAGCTCAAGCAGACGTGTCATGACAACTTCGAATTGGGCTAGATTTTTGTGCTGCTCACCGTCAGGCAAAATAATAGTTTCAACCTGCACATCTCCACAAGCCGCTTTAGCGGTTTCCAGGTAAAGCGGGGCGACGGTCTCGTTGGTAACAATAACGGCAAGCGGGCCTTTTATGTAGGCACTAAAAAGGCCGGGTTGCGAAAGCAGCCCAGCCTCTATCTGTATAGGATAGCTACGTTCTCCAAGTTCCACAGTTAAGGTTGACATTGGCGTAGCACCTCCTATTACATATCTAATTTATAAACCAATTTTACTGATAATTTGATTTGCTACAGCACGTGCACTTTGGTCGTCTGTATCAACAATGTAATCAGCAACTTCTTCGTAAAGCGGATTGCGCATTTCTGCAAGATCGCGAAGCACTTGTTCTGGATCTTCGTTCTGTAGCAAAGGACGACGTTTGTCGCGTTGTGTACGGGCAACTTGCTTATCGATTGTTGTTTGTAGGTAAACAACAATGCCACGGGCAGATAAACGATTACGCACAGCTTTAGTTACAATAGAACCGCCGCCTGTGGCAAGTACAATACCTTGCTTATCTGTCAAATCGTTTATGACGTTTTCTTCGCGTTTACGGAAACCGTCTTCACCTTCAAGGTCGAAGATCCAGGCGATATCAGCCCCAGTGCGGCGCTCAATTTCCTGATCCGAATCAAAAAAGTCTAGGTGAAGTTCGTCTGCCAGATGTCTACCGATGGTACTTTTGCCAGCACCCATTGGGCCAACTAAAAAGATATTACGTTTTTCAGCCATATTTGCTTATATCACAACTTAATCATGTTAGGGGCAGTGCACTGTTGCCTTACCAGCCTACCCATTGACTCGTGCCTATTTAGTGTCCAATAAGCACCACTCCTTAAACCTCGCTTAAATTTCGAGGCGGGGATTATCTCAGTTTCATGCAACGCGTTGCAAGTTTTGTTACCAACAAATAGCGTATACCTGTAAATTTAGTTACAAAAAAGGCCTGAAAACAAAAAAAGCGCAACAAGATGCGCTTTTTTTTAGATGAAAATGGTGGCTACGGTCTTTCCGTTACAATTTTCGGCGTAACAAAGATAAGCAGTTCTCGCTTCTGCTGAAGTTGGGATGAATTTCTGAACAAGGCGCCAACAACGGGTAAATCACCAAACAAGGGGACTTTCGACACGCCATCAGAACTGGTTTGTTGGAAGATCCCGCCCAATACGATGGTTTCGCCATTTTCCACCAACACCTGGGTTTTAATTTCTTGGGTATCAATCGCTACGGCATCACCGGTGGACGTTGAAACGGTTTCACCGCGAGTGTCTTGAGTGACGACTAAATCTAAAATGATGCGATTGTCAGGCGTGATGTGTGGCGTAACTTTCAGTGACAATACGGCCTTTTTAAATTCTACCGATGTGGCACCACTTGACGTAGCTTGAACGTATGGAATCTCAGTACCCTGTTCAATATACGCTTCGTGCTGGTTGGCTACGGTAATACGAGGACTTGCGATAATTTCGCCTTTGTTTTCTGATTCCAGCGCAGAAAGCTCAAGGTCCAATATGGTGCCGTCTACAAGACTCGCAATCTGAAAGCCAATGCTACCTGCAGCGCTGGTGACAGGTAAGTTTACGTTTAGACGATTGTCTATGCTTGGCACTACGCCGCCGGCAATGGTGTCTGCGCCTTCAAGGCTGCCTGAGACACCGTTGTCGTCTTGTCGGTCACTGAAACCCCAGCGCACCCCTAACTGCTCATCCACATCGTCAAGTACAGTTACCATACGACTTTCAATCAGCACTTGCTTCACCGGAACGTCTAATGCGTTGATAGTTTTTCTTGCTTCATCAATCGACGCTAACGTGTCGCGAATAAGCAAGGTGTTGGTGCGCTCGTCTACGGTGACACCGCCTCGTTCCGATAGAATTCCGCCTTCTGTCGACTTCAAAATTGTGGCCAACGCGGCAGCTTTTGCATAGTTAACAGGAATGTTAACCGTATGAAGCGGTGCTAAATCTGATACTTGTTTCTTAGATTGAAGCGCTTGAGTTTCACGAGCAGACAATTCTTCAGCAGGCGCAATTAATAAGATATTACCCTCTAAACGTTTGTCCAGACCCTTAACGCGCAAAATCATGTCGAGTGCCTGGTCCCACGGAACGCCCGATAAGCTAATCGTAACATTTCCTGTCACGGTATCAGTGGTTACCAAATTAAAACCATTCACTTGGGCGATGATTTGTAAAACCTGTCTCACAGGTACATCTTGAAAATCAAGTGAAATAGGGTCGCCAGTGTACTTCTTCTCGGCTTCTAGCGCTTCTTGTTGCGCGCTATTCATAGGCGCAATGGCTAAACGAATTGTGCCATCCTTCACGGTATTTTGAACCGTAACTGGGCCTGAATACTTAACCTCAATGCGTGATCCGTTTTTATCTTCGAAGGTTTCTATGGTCGAAACTAACGTGCCAAAATCAGCGACATTAAGCTCTACCAGTTGGTCTTCACCCAACTTGGTGTCTGGCAGCGTAAGCGACACTTTTCCCTGTGACTCAATAAGTTGTACCTTGGGAGCTTTACCCTCAAAACTCACAAGGGTTACAGCTGTATTATTAGCCGCTTGGGTAAAGTCGATGTTAGTAACCGTGGTGGTTACCGTCGAAGCATTTCGCTTAGCATCAGGGTCAACCAATAACGGCTCTTGGGCTTTTACTGGCGAGACAAATACTGTAAACGAAAATATTGCAGCCACAGCGAAGGCCAGCCAATACCACCTAGGCGCTCTACGATTCAGAGACTTGTTGAATATGTATCGTTCGGCCATGCTTACTCTCCCGCCTTCGATGCTGTAGTCATTGTTGTTGTTTTCCTTTGCCAGCAGCCCGCACCATCAGGTAATAACTGTTCAATAGTAATTGAGTCGGTGCTAATTTGCGTAATTCTGCCATAAAACAAGCCGATACGGCTCCCTACTTTTGCTTTATGCAATACGCCATCGTTGCTTTTTAATAATGCCCATTGCTCTCCTTTAACCGCAAAATTTCCGGTTAATGCAAGGGCATCAACGCCATAGGCTTCTAATGCTTCTTTAGGGCGCTGAAAGTTAGGCTGTAAACAGTTTTCTACACGCGCTTTTGTTACCGGAACAGTGTTGTTTTTAGGGCGATCAAAAGGGCTTCTTAACGCACTCGCTGAATAGCTAAAGGGCGGATGTGTTTTAAACTCTGGATAAGGTTCAATTTGAGGCTGAGCGCGCTCTTTTACGCTTTGGGTATAAGCCTGTAGGTCATCGAGCTTAGGTGAGCAGCCTGTAATTAACAGTATGGTCAAAAGAGACAAAAACGAACGAGTCATTATTTATCTCCTTCGATATCTGAAGAGTTTTCAGAGCGATAAGTTTTAGCTTGAAGCTTGAGCGAAAGACCGCCCGCTTCGCGCTTGATATCGAAATCGTGAAGGGTAACGATACGAGGTAAATCTGCGACTTTTGAAACGAACTCGCCAAAGTTGTGATAACCCCCGCTCACTTCCATTTCAATAGGTAGCTCAGTGTAAAACTCTTTTGGTACTTCTTGTTGCCAGTTTAACAACTCGAATGTAAGTCCCGAAGCGGTGCCCACGTACGTGATATCGTCAAGCAAGCCAGGTGTTTCGTTGCTGGTTGGAAGACTTTTCAACATAGACGAAAAGTCTTCTTTAATTTGAGCAAGTTGGGCTTGGTAGGCTTCTAAATCACAAATGCTGCTACAACAATGCGAACTTCATTTGGCCAAATGGCGATTTGTTCAAAGTCGAGTTCGTTAAGTTCTTTTAGTTTTGAAACGTCAAACTTCATAATTATTGCGCCTCTCCACTTTCAATTTCTAGGGGAGCAACATTAGGATTTATCGAAAATGTAAGCGTAAAGTTGCTAATAGCTCTTGCTGCACTGCTGTCTGATTTAATAGTAGAAAGCTCTGCGGCAACGAACACTTTTGAATTATCCAGGGCGCGCATAAAGTCGGAAAGGCGATTGTTCGAATCACTAGTACCTTCAATCTCAATACGGTTATTGCTTCTGGTCATAGACTCAAATGCCACACCGGGAGGAACCAATTTAGCAAGTTCATCAAAAACAATAGGGGCAACGTTACGGCTAGCCTGCAACTGTTCTATTAACGCCATGCGTTGCTCAATAGCATTTTTACTGTCTTTAACTTTCTTTATCTCTGCAATTTGCGCATCTAAAACTGCAATTTCCCGTTTAAGGTACTGATTGCGCGAGTTCTGGTTACTAATTTGTTGGTCGATGGCTTGACCAATAAACCAAAAAATTAAGCCTACTATGGCAGCAACGGCAAGCAATCCTGCTAAATATTGTTGTTTTTGATGTTGGCGCTGTTTTTCACGCCAAGGCAGTAAATTTACATGTGCCATGGCGTAAAGCTCCGGCTCGCTAGACCCGCTGCAATTGCTAGCTGTGGTGCAATTTTGCCTAGGCGTGCGGCGTCAAGTTTAGGGTTTATAGTCATATTGCTAAAAGGATTAAAG
>LUMG01000224.1_pt1 | contig 10955 bp, 10 predicted proteins | sample 729691 | NCBI WGS metagenome assembly LUMG01 (sample SAMN03860269, study PRJNA289734) | marine metagenome | biome: seawater column; feature: ocean; material: water; isolation source: Red Sea water column Station 34 - depth 50m | place: Saudi Arabia: Red Sea | collected 2011-10-15 | depth 50 m
GTGAAAGCATCTATTAAAGGAGCATAAAGGCCTTGAAAAATCCAAGGTAAAAGTAAAAGGGAAGAGAATTTAGCTAACTCAGCTACCGTGGCACCTTGAGAGGCATAGTAAGTATTGAGAGCAAAAAACAAGAACCCATTAGGGAGGCCTTGAGCAAAATATAAATTCGATAGACAAAATAAGTGCCAGGGAGACCCCGAACTTAATGTTCTATTTTCATATGAAAGATTAAACACTTTTTAATTTAGTTTTGGTCAAATATTTCTTTGATTAATCTATAAGAATTAGTTTTTGCTTCAAAAGGTTCACAAATTGTAATTATCTTTAGCTCTTCTGGATCTGCTAGCTTGATTAAAGGTTGCAGTCTCTCATAAATGGTATTTTTAGACCCTACAAATGGTCTTTTTATGCCTTTACTCAATGGATTACTACTTGTTTCCTTAACTTCTTTAAGGGCCTCTTCTACGAGAGGGAAACTAGAAGATTTACCCTGCTGCACTCTCTTTCTCCAAGCGGAAGCACTGGCCGATAGTGTGTTTGCCTCTTCATCAGTTTCAGCACATATGGCGAAAATGCCTACACTCACTTTTGGAACCTTAGAAAAGACTGAGGGCTTAAAATTTTTTCTGTAACGATCAGCTAAATGCAAACAATCTTGTTCAATAAAATGTGCCAAGGACATCGGCAAACCGAAAAAAGCAGCCAAGTCAGCCCCATTTTCAGAGGAAACTAAAAGCCAAGTCTCTGGTAAATTACCTAAACCGGGAGTTACATCTACTGTCTCAAAAGATTCTGTTTCTGGCTTCTCTCCGATCAAAAAAGATCTCAAATCATTCATTTTAGTAGTAAAGAATTCTGGACCTGTGGTTTTAGAACCATATGCTAAAGCCCCAGCTTGAAAGGGATTGCTTCCTGGTGCCCTCCCCAAACCTAGATCTATTCTTCCAGGATATAAAGATTCTAAAAGCCTGAAATTCTCTGCTACTTTATAAGGGCTGTAATGCATTAACATAACTCCACCAGAACCTATGCGAATTGAACTTGTTTCATTTGCTAAAGAAGGGATAAATATTTCAGGAGAACACCCTGCAAAAGAATCAGAGCCATGATGCTCAGCTACCCAAAATCTATGCATTCCAATGGAATCACAGAATTTAGCTAGCTCTATTGTTTCTCTAATTGCAGAGTTTGCATCTGAGTTTGAAAAAATAGGAGACTGATCAACTGCACTTATTTTCACTGTTTAAGGTCCTAAAGGCTTGTCTTTAATGATCTGATCTAAATACTCAGACATTCCATATCCAACTTGCCCTTTATAACTATATTCCGTCATACCTTCAGCTATTCTAGTCGTTAACATTTTTCCTTCAGGATCTTCTCTTTTATTTCTTAAGGGGATAAGAGACAGAACCCTTCCCTCTATTTCATATTCTTCTTTATCTGTTTTAGCCCAGGCTTTAAGGTTCTTTTGGTAATAATCTTCGTCGTACTCACTTTCTATAGAACAATCTTTTATAGTCTCATATGCCCCGTTATTTAGGACTAAGCCACCCCTACGTTCCTTGCCTTCTCCCTGATGAACAATACTCAACATGAAGCCTATGTCTTTACTTATATTAATAGTTAACCATCTGTACCACTCTATTGCTTGCCAATATCTGGGTCCCCAACTCTTATCTCTCAATCCATAACCTTGAATTTTCCATTCTTCATCTCCAACTTTAATTGATCCTTTTCCTGAGGTGTGTTGCTCATAATGAGCTTTAGAAAAACTCTTCTCGGGATCTATATTCAAAGAAGCTCCATCTTTTCTTACTGTTTCTCCACCAAACATTGGTGAAATACCTAGAATTTCTACCTCTACATCACAATTTACAGTTGGATTGGATTTAAAGGCCTTGCTTGGATCTACCATTTGCTTTGGATCTTTTAGCAACAGGATTTTTCCACTATATGAGATAGTTAATTTCTTAAAGGGTTCCAAAACCTTAAAAACCATTCCGCCAGCATTAAATTCATCATTATTCTTTATTCTTGGTCTACCAAACATGAAACCAACTCTTCCATCTGGAAGGTAAAGACAACAAGTCATTTCCGCATAACCTTCGTTAGGCCTATTACCCAATCTAAACCACCCACCCATTTTTTTCTCATGGTCAAAAACATTGAAATACATACTTTCATTGTAATTACTCGAGGAATCAGGAATGTGGTTAAACTCATCCTCAGGTTCTAATTTGACTATAAAATCACTCATAAAATAAAAATTAGTCTAATAAATAGCTATTAAAGTCAAAGCAGTTTATTAGAGAAAGTTTGTAGAGGCTATAATTAGGTAACAAAAAGATGACTATAAATCTATACACATCTCAAGAAACTAAAAAGCTTGATAGCCTAGCTATAAGAAAACAGAAAATTCCTGCTTTCACCTTAATGCAAAGAGCTTCCGAATTCTCTTTTAATGTGCTACTAAACAACTGGCCTAATACTAAAAAAGTATTTGTATTTTGCGGTAGTGGAAATAATGCGGGGGATGGTTATTTAATAGCCCATCTAGCTAAAGAAATAGGAATGGAGGCATTCATAATTCAAGCATCACCCTCCAATAAAATTTCTGGAGCTTCAAGAAAGGCCTTTGAGTTAGCTACAACTTCAAAAGTTAAGAAAATTTCTATTAAAAGTTTTAAAAATAAATCTATGAGAGATTCAGTTATTGTAGACGCCCTTTTGGGAACAGGTATCAAAGGAACTGTAAGGAGTGCGGTATCTAAGCTGATAGTAGAAATTAATAAAAAATCAAAAAATACTCCTATACTTTCAGTCGATATACCATCAGGCATTTGCTCAAACACAGGCATCGGACTAGGTGAACATATTCAAGCTGATGTAACAGCAACATTCATTGGCAGAAAAAGGGGTTGCTTTACTTCCATAGGTAGGACTGCTTGTGGAAACGTTGTGTTTGATGACCTAGGAATTTCTTCATCAACTAAAAATCAAATTAAAACCCATTGTCATCTTTTAGATATGGAAAAAAGTCTTCCTAAGCTAAAAAATAGAAAAGGAGATGCGCACAAAGGTGATTTTGGACATGTATTAATTATAGGAGGTGACAAAGGTTTTGGAGGAGCGGCTATTTTGGCATCAAAAGCAGCCGTTTTCTCTGGTTCAGGTCTAGTAAGTTTGGCTACCAGAACTCTTCATGTCGAAGCTGCACTGTCTTCTTGTCCAGAATTAATGGTTAATGGAATAGAATCGGGTCAAGATATAGAAGACCTTTTAACAAAATCTACGGTGGTAGTGATAGGACCCGGATTAGGTCAGTCAGCTTGGTCAGAACAAATGTTGCAAAGAACATTTATGGAGGCAAAAAGCAGGGATTTACCGGTAGTAGTAGATGCCGATGGGTTAAACCTTCTTTCAAAAGTTAAATTTAAAACAGGTAACCCAAAAAAATTGGTTTCAACACCCCATCCTGGAGAAGCAGCTAGATTGCTTAATAAAGAAGTATCTGAAATCCAAAAGGACCGATTTAAATCGGTAATTGGATTGGAAAAGAAACTTGGGTCTGTCTGTGTCCTTAAGGGCTCTGGTTCTTTGGTTTGTTATAAAAAAGGCGGTGAACAGGAAATAGGTGTATGTGGTGCAGGAAATGCTGGTATGGCAAAAGGAGGAATGGGAGATGTATTGGCTGGCTTAATAGGTAGCTTTATATCTCAAGGCCTCAGTTTAGTTGAAGCCACTGAAACAGCTGTTGACCTGCATTCAAAAGCTGCAGATATAGGATCCCTAGAACTGGGCATGACCATCACTCCTACTGATGTAATTCGTAATATTAGATATTTTCTCAGATAAAAAATGAATTCATCTACTTTGATTTCTAACGGAAATCTAGAAACCGAAGACATTGGGAAGAAAATTTCAAATTCGATTTTAAAAAAAAGTGATTCATACCCTGTTTTAATATTTCTCATTGGAGAACTGGGTGCTGGTAAAACCACCTTATGCAAAGGATTCCTTAAAGGCTTGGGGCATAAAGATGTAGTAAAGAGCCCCACTTATAATCTTGTAGAAACTTATGAATTCTCAAACTTAGTAGTTTTTCATTTTGACTTCTATCAAATTTCTCATCAAAAGGAATTAAGCAACGTTGGAATCCAAGAATATCTAGATACTAACAACTCCATATCCATAATAGAATGGCCAGAAAAGATGGCTTCTTTTTTACCTAATCCTGACATACAGATAATCATTAATCATTCAGAAAAAAAAGAAGATCAGCGAAGTCTGGAAATTAAATCGAATGTTTCTATAAAACTTTAATAAAAAAAATGAAAAGATATTTAGATATAAGACTTAAAAATAAATTTCTTATAGTCCAGATACTCTTATTATTTGTAATAACTTTACCTGTTTTTTCAGAAGAGACTAAAGTTACTCAGGATTCGATTTTTTGTTTTGTAGGGGATACAGGTCATGTTAATGAAATACAAAAACAAGTAGCTAATGCGCTTGCAGATTCGAAATGCAATGCCATTTGGCATACTGGAGATATTATTTATCCAGATGGAATATCAACTAAAGATGATCCACGATTTGTAACAAATTTCTTACAGCCTTTTAAGGAAGTGTTTGATAAGGAAATCCCTTTCTTCCTTACCTTGGGAAATCATGACTACAAGAAAGAACCGAAATCTTATCTAGAAATAGCAAAAAACAATCCGCTTATAGTGTATCCAAATAATTATTATTCAAATAGGTACGGTAAATTGTGTATTTTTTCTTTAGACACTACTGTTTTTGACAAGCTTTATCTCTTTTACAAAAGAAGAGAACAAAAAAGCTGGTTAGCGACAATAAAAGAAGACATGACTTCCTCATGTGAACTATCTATAGCTGTTGCACATCATCCACTATTTAGTTCAGGAGATAGAAAGAAGGCAACTCCTCAACTGTCAAGATTTCTGGAATCGGATATATTTGGTACCTTTGATCTTTATATAACAGGACACAATCATGTACTCGCTGATGAAGGAGAAAGAAGGGGAACAAAACAGCTTATTTCCGGTACAGGCAGCCTTCCAGGGGGTTCGCCAGAGGAATGGCCAGAAGGGAAATTTAATGTAGAAACACCCGGTTTCTTAAAACTTGAAGTCAAAGAAAGAGATAATAAAGTTATTGCCGAGTACTCTTTTATACAAGCACAGAATAATCTAGTTATCTGGGAAGGATTAAAGATTGGAAGAGGAATTAGAAAAAATAATTAATTTAATAACAAGGATTTAAATGAGTTTAGTAAAAGGAAAGAATTGTTTAATTACAGGTGCTACTAGCGGAATAGGTAGATCAACAGCGTTAGCTTTAAGTGAGATGGGAGCAAACATATTTTTTATTGCAAGAAACCCACAAAAAGCTGAAGAGTTAAAAAAAGAAATTGAAAGGGAATCGGGTAAATCAGCCCATTCAATTATTGCTGACCTCTCTTCCTTTAAACAGATAGAAAAAGCCGCTGAAGAATATAAGTCTTTAAATAAACCTATAGATGTACTGTTGAACAACGCAGGCATTATGAATACTGAAAGAAGGTTAACTGAAGATGGATTGGAAGAAGTTTTTGCAGTGAATCACCTGGCATACTTTCTATTAACTAATTTATTAATTGAACAGATTTTAGAAAGTGATCTTAAACGAGTAGTTAATGTCTCTTCTGATGCGCACCGCTTCCTTAAATCAATGAATTTCGATGATCTCCAATCAGAAAAAAAATTTAAGATGTTTGTGGCCTACGGCCAGTCAAAGTTAGCAAACATTCTTTTTACTAAGAGACTTTCCTCGCTATATAAAGAAAAAGGATTAACAACTAACTGTTTACATCCGGGCTTTGTATCAACTTCGATAGGAGCACAAAATGAGAATTTTGCTTTATTTGCCAATCTAATAAGATGGATTTCTCCATTATTTGCTAAACCAAGCGACAAAGGCGCAGAAACTTCAATCTATTTATGTAGTTCTGAAGAAGTTTCAAGTACCTCGGGGGAGTATTTTATAGACTGCAAAAAGGCTGGGTTAACAGAAGGAGCCAAAAGTACAGAAGACGCAGAAAAACTTTGGAAAATCAGTTTAGAGTTGACTGGACTTAATTAAACTAATTTTAGCTAGTAGAAATAGGATCTACATCAATTGACCATCTAACTTTTCTGGTCTGTTTGGGTGAATACAAGAAGGACTGTAAATGGTCTGCGAGATTATGCAGGGATTTTCTGCTTGAAGAAAAGAAGCTAACTTCCCATCTATATACTCCAGATTTTTTTTCCATCAAAGATGGTAGGGGTCCAATTGTCTTCATGCCTTTGAACAAGGGTTGAGTATTATTTAAGTAGTCTAGGCAGTTCACTAAAAAATCTCTGGACTGCAAACCATTAAAGGATTCTGCTTGTAATTTAATTTGAAAAGAAAAGGGAGGCGATTTTGTGGAGGATCGATCCTTAATAATTTTTTTAACAAAACTTTCGTAATCCCCTTTTAGCAATTCCTCCATTTGCGGGTGTTCCTGACAATAGGTTTGTAAAATGACCTTTCCGGGCTTTTTTTCTCTGCCTGCCCTTCCAGAAACCTGAGTTATTAATTGAGCCACTCTCTCACTACCCCTAAAGTCAGCACTAAATATACCCGAATCAGCATCTAGTATCGCAACCAGAGTAACATCAGGAAAATGATGACCTTTTGCAAGCATCTGCGTTCCTACCAATATTAAGGGCTTCCCTTCATCAATAACTTTTAAATAATTCGTGAAAGCATTCTTTTTTCGAGTTGAATCGCTATCTATTCTAAGAACAGGGAATTGATCAAATTTTTTCTTTAAATAGGTTTCTATCCTTTCTGTGCCTAAACCAAAAGATTCGAATTCATTATGCTTACAAGAAGGACATTCTGTGTACAAAGGCTTTTTATGTTCACAATGATGGCAATGTAGTTGGATAGGATTTGAATGCAATGTCATATGAGCATCACATCTATCACAATAGGAAACCCATCCACAAGACTTACAAATTAGAGAGCAGGCAAAACCTCTTCGGTTTAAAAAAACCAACACCTGATTCTTTTTATTTAGTTCATTGCTGATCTCTTCTAAGAGCTGCTCTGAAAAACCTTCTTCCAATACCCTACCCTTCAAATCTAAAGGGATAAAATTAGGTAAGTCTGCACCCGTGGCTCTATGCTTTAAAGTCAGTAAATTATATTTACCATTCAAAGCATTAGACATGCTTTCAACTGAAGGTGTAGCTGAAGCGAGAAGCGTAGGAATCTTATTTAGCTTAGCCCTATATAAGGCAATGTCTCTAGCTGAGTACCTAAACCTATCTGCCTGCTTAAAAGAAGCATCGTGTTCTTCATCAACAACTATAACGCCTAAATTTCTCATTGGGATAAAAACACTAGACCTTGTTCCTATTACTATGTCATACAGGCCTCTCTGCGCTCCAAGCCAGACATCAAGGCGATCTCTTTCATTTTTGGCGGAGTGAAAAGAAGCCACCCTATCTCCAAACATTTCTTTAAATCTTCTTTCTGCCTGAGGGGCTAGGCCTATTTCAGGTATTAAAACTAGTGCCTGTTTACCTTGGTCTACAAGTTTTTTTATGCACCTTAAATAGATTTCGGTTTTTCCACTGCCAGTCACACCATTTATCAAAAAGATCTTGTTGCTATTAAGTTCTTTAGAAATAGCTTCAATAGACTCTTTTTGTTCTGGTGTTAGCTTTTTTTGTTCGGTAGTTTCTGAAACTACAAATTTAATCGGTGGTTGTTCTATTCTTAACTTTTTTAAGAGCCCTTTTTTTGAAAGATTATTTAGTATTGGTGTAGCTATGCCATAGGCTTTCAGGGACTGCTGGGACATCTCTCCAATCTCTCTTAAAAGCTCCAAAGCTTCCTTTTGTTTAGGGGCTCTTTTAAAAATAGATAAATCAAAGAAATCTCCTTTGTCTGTAAGTTTCCAGTAAGCGGATCTCCTGAATCTAGCTTCTTCACCTTTTCTTAAGGCTGGTGGGAAAAAATAAGAAATAACTTCTCCAAGGGGATGGTGATAATAGCGGGATGCCCAATCAGCAAGATCTAGTAAAGTTTCATCTAAAAGAGGCTCTTCATCTAGAATCTCTTTAATAAACTTGTAACTTGCTCTTTTAGATTTAGTCGAATCAGAATATTTCCAAAATACCCCAGTAACCACTCTGTTACCAAAGGGAACTTTGAGTCGAACACCCTTCTTGAATTTCTTATTTTTGTGCTCCTTTGGAACCTTATAAGTGAAATTCTCTAGTAAAGGAACTGGGATAAGAACATCTATTAAATCTGCCGACATTTAACTATTTTAGTCTCTTTTTTTAAGATTTCTTTGAATTTGCCTTGTTGATTTGGTCTGGTATAGTGCGCGATCAAATTTGAAGAATAAAGATTAGATATGAGGCAAGGAATACATCCCGAATACACAGAAATAAAGGCAACTTGTAGTTGCGGAAACATTATTGTGATCAATTCCACTTTAAAAGAAGACATAAACCTAGATGTCTGTTCTTCTTGTCATCCTTTTTACACTGGCAAACAAAAACTTGTTGATACTGGCGGTAGAGTTGAAAGGTTCGAAAAACGCTTTGGAAAAAAAGGAAAAACGGAAAACAAGAAGAAAGAAGAACCGGTAAAAGAGCTTAAGGTTGATTCTGTTGACCAAGTTAAGGCCGAAGAGGTTAAAGAGAAAGCTCCAAAAAAAGCAAAAAACAGGAGCAGAAGAACTTTTGAACCTAACCTGCATACACACAAGTTTTGGATTGAGTCTGAAAAGAGATATGTAAAACTAACCGTATCTGCTAAAGGCATGAGAATAATAGATAAAAAGGGCATTGATAAGGTTCTGTCAGAGATTAGATTAAGGGGTGAAAAGATATGAGAGAGAAAATTAAACTAGTATCAACAGCAGGAACTGGGCATTACTATACGACAGATAAAAATAAATCTACGATGCCAGACAAAATGGAAATAAAAAAATTTGATCCTGTAGCCAGAAAACATGTGATCTACAAAGAAGATAAGATTAAGTAATTCCTGCTGCTTCCTTTATAACTCTTTTCTTTAGAGTACTGCTCTTAGTGGTTACATTGAAAGCAAAATTTCTTGCTAATTTTACCCAGGGGTCTGAAGTTGCAAATCCCTCTTTAAAAAGTTCCATCATTGCAGTCATAGTTAAATTTGGAATCTTCCGTGACCTTTCATAATCTCTAAGAGTTCTTTTAGATCCAATATCCACCCCTCTTCTTCTGGCCTTTATAAGAACATCACTGAGACTAGTCACATCGGACAAACCTATATTTAATCCTTGCCCTGCTAGGGGGTGAAAAGAATGAGCTGAGTCTCCTACCAAGGCTATACGCTCTGAAAAATAATTTTTTGCATGTAACTGGTTAAGTGGGAAAGACCTTATTTCAGTCTTTAAATCTATTTTTCCTAATATTTGTTCTGTCTTTTCTTCCAATTCTTTTACAAATTCTTTTTTAGTTAACTTCTGAAGTTTTTCTGCATAATCAATTTCAGCTGACCAAACAAGTGAGATATTAGATCCTTCAATTAAATCAAAAGGTAAAAGTGCTATAGGGCCCTTTGGAGTAAATATCTGCCAGGCGGTGTAGTCATGAAATTTTTCAGTCTTTAACTCCGCTACAAAAGCCCTTTGATCGTAACTCCATGTTCTAGTCTTAATTTTTGCTTTTTTCCTTAAAGTTGAATTAATCCCATCAGCTCCAACAATAAGTTCTGAATTTATTTTCTCCCCCCCCAAAAAAGAGATGGATACTTCCTTTTCATTCACATTAATTCCTGATAATTCGGTTTGTTGCCTAAGAGTAATTTCAGGAGAATCTTGAATATACTTATTAAGACTTTTTAAAATTGTATTATTTGAAATAACGTAACCCAGTTCTTTCTTTTTTATTTCCTCGGCCAGAAACTCTAAAGGTGAGCTGCCTTTAGAATCCCAAACAAACATCCTTGTGAAGGGTGTGCTTTGTTTATTAAGTTCATTCCAAATATTCAGCTCTTTAAATAGATCAATTGAAGACAAATTCAAGGCTAATGTTCTGTCTGGTAATTTAGAGCTTTTAGGGATGCTTAATGGACTACCCCTATCAATTAAAGTAACTTTAATTCCTTGCTTCGATAACAGACATGCTAAAGAAGAACCAACGATGCCCGCCCCGACTATAGTTATTTCAGAATCCACGCTTATTATCTTAAGCTTTCTATGTCTTTAATTTCTCGAGGAGCATTTGCAGTTATTACTTCATGTCCATTTTCTGTTACTAATAGATCATCTTCTATTCTGACGCCTATCCCCAACCACTTATCCTCTACGCCCTCAAGTGAGTCCAAAATGTAAATTCCTGGTTCAATGGTAAGAACCATACCCGGCTCTAGGTTTCTCCACTCTCCATTCTTCTTGTAATTGCCTACATCATGTACATCCAAACCTAACCAGTGGCCTATCCTATGCATATAGAATTTTGCATACCCTTCATTCTTAATTAGCTCCTCTGTCTTTCCTTTCAGTAACCCCAAATCTATCAATCCTTCAGTAATAACTTTTACAGAAACCTCTTGAGCTTTTATCCATGGATTCCCTGGTTTAATTTCTGCACAAGCTTGCTTATGGGCTTCAAGCACCACTTCATAAATCCTTTTTTGTTCCTCAGAAAATTTTTTTCCAACAGGGAAAGTTCTTGTTACATCGGAGGCATAGTGTTCGTATTCACAACCAGCATCTACCAAAACAACATCTCCATCTTTCAATTCAGAGCTATTTTCTTTGTAGTGAAGGATACAAGAATTATTTCCCCCTCCTACAATAGAGCCATAGGCTGGGAATTTTGCCCCTCCTTGCATAAAAGCATGAAGATATTCTGATTCCA
>LUMG01000702.1_pt1 | contig 10940 bp, 12 predicted proteins | sample 729691 | NCBI WGS metagenome assembly LUMG01 (sample SAMN03860269, study PRJNA289734) | marine metagenome | biome: seawater column; feature: ocean; material: water; isolation source: Red Sea water column Station 34 - depth 50m | place: Saudi Arabia: Red Sea | collected 2011-10-15 | depth 50 m
AAGAAGTAGAAAAGCAGAAGGAGCGAATTAGTACTGCTGAAGGAGAAAGTGAGGCACTGTCTGTAAGTGAGCTTATGGCGCTATACAGTAACCTTCAGGTTCAGCTTCAATTGGCCATTCAAGCGTACTCTTCATCGCTGATTACTTTAGAAAATGCGCGAGTAGAGGCATATCAAAAACTACAACATTTGGTAACAGTAGAATCGCCTACCCTTCCAGATGACAATGCTTACCCCACCGTAATTTACAACCTTGTACTGTTTGGTGTTTCATTGTTGCTTATCTATGGAATAGTGCGAATTATAGTAGCTACTATCCGCGAGCTTTAGTGCTTCCATCTCTTTAGCAAATCATTATTCAATCGGCTAAGTCGTACAAGACTTAGCCGATTGACACAGCTTTAATGAAGTTTGTCGCCCAAATCTTGTGTCTTTAAGCAAGCTCTAGTATAAGAAGCTATCCGCCTTACGGACTACTATCAAAGAGCCTATCCTATAAGTGCTCTACAATAACAACCATAAGCAATATGGAATTAAAATATAATTATGAAACCATCTAACGATACTAGCTTTTTCGGCCATCCAGGGGGCCTAAGAACGCTATTCTTTACAGAAATGTGGGAGCGCATGAGTTATTACGGAATGCGCGCGCTACTCGTTCTTTTCATGACCGCGAGCTTACAGACACAAGGCTTAGGTTTTACTGTTGCAACCGCTGGCGCTATCTACGGCCTATACACAGGTGCGGTATATTTCCTAGGTTTACCGGGCGGCTGGTTAGCGGACCGCTTAATTGGTGGTAAGAACGCCGTATGGTACGGAGGTATTATTATCTTCGCAGGCCACGTGGTACTCGCCATAGACTTGCAAAACCTTTTCTTTGTCGGCCTTATCCTTGTTGCTTCAGGTACTGGCTTACTTAAACCTAACATTTCAGCAATGGTTGGCCAGCAATATGGTGACGACGATGGCCGTCGTGACAGTGGTTATGCACTGTACTACATGGGCATAAATATCGGTTCACTTATTGCCTATTTAGTTACCGGTTATTTACAGGAAAATTGGGGCTGGCACTACGCATTTGGAGCAGCTGCCATTGGTATGGCAATCGGCCTAATTCAGTATTACTTCAGCAACCGTTCGTTATCGGCTGATTCTGTTGCTCCTGCAAATCCATATCAAGGTGCAGCTAAACAGCGCGCATGGATGGGCGTATGGGCTGTGGTTGCACTTGCTGTTGTGGTAATTGTGCTTGCGCACATGGGCACTATCGTTATTGAGCCTGTAGCTCTTGCTCAACAAGTTGCCGTTGTATTTACCATTATTTTCTTCGCTTACTTTGGTTTTATTTATTTCAAAGGTCAGCTAAGCGACAACGAGAAGAAGCGCATGTGGGCGCTGTTTTTAGTGTGTGTTGCTTCAGCGTGTTTCTGGTCTGGTTTCGAACAAGCTGGCTCTTCACTCAACTTATTCGCTCAGAACTACACCGACCGCGTACTTGAAAGCGGCTCGCTACTTACCTCTTGGTTTGGGATGGACGCTATCCCAACGGTATGGTTCCAGCTTTCAAACTCGCTATTTATCATTATTTTGTCGCCTTTCTTCGCTGCTCTTTGGATTAACCTTGCGAAACGAATGATCGACCCGTCGTACACAATTAAGTGTGCCATTGGTATCGTTATTATGGCGTCGGGCTTCTTGGTAATGTTTATGGCGTCTCAATATGCTGCACAAGGCCTTAAAGTTGCGCCTATGTGGCTTGTTACCACTTACTTCTTACACACTGTTGGTGAGCTGTGCCTGAGCCCGGTTGCACTAAGTGCAGTAAGTAAGCTATCGCCTAAGCGTTTCGCAGGGCAAATGATGGGGGTATTCGTACTGACTTACTCTATTGGTAACATCATTGCTGGTTTACTTTCAGGTAACTTCGACCCTGAGAACGTAGAGCAAATGCCAGACCTGTATCTTCAAATTGCCCTATTTAGCATTGCCATTGCTATCGTGATTGGTTTAATGAGCTTTAAATCTCGCTTCTGGGAAAAAGCAGGCATTGAACAAAAAGCGTAATTTATTGTTAGCATGTTTTAAGTGCTGACCAATTACCCTACAATAACCGCCGCAACGTAACGTTCCGGCGGTTTTTTATTAAGGGCTTTTCATAAACCTATGAAGTTTTATTTTTCTACAAGAGACATTCCTGCCTTACAAGGTCTTCCATTGACAGAGCGCGTTAAATTGCTCGACCAGGCCGCAAAGCGCCTTTCTGTACCAGAGAAAACCTTACTGAATGTTCTAAAATTACTCGTCATTGTCCCCGTATTCGCACTTATTCTTCAAACCGCGTCAAATTGGACCTCGTTACTGTGGGCTTTTGTGGTATTTTTAGTTTATCCATTGGTTGTAAAACCTATTCAATATTCCATCTGCGCTAAATACATTGCGCAACCGTCTAGCAAGGAGAATGCATGAAGACCATCTTAGTCACTGGTGGTGCAGGCTATATAGGTAGTCACACAGTTTTACAGTTACTTGAACAAAACTACGGTGTTGTAGTATTGGATAACCTTGCAAACGCAAGTGCTGAATCACTTCGTCGCGTAGAAGCATTAACAGGCAAGACGGTTACGTTTGTTCAAGGTGACATTCGCGATACCGCCGTGTTAGATGACATATTCAGCGAGCATAACATTTATGCCGTTATTCACTTTGCGGGCTTAAAAGCCGTTGGCGAGTCTGTGCAAAAGCCGCTTTCTTACTATGAAAATAATGTTTATGGCACACTAACGTTATGTAAAGCCATGCAAAAGCACAACGTAAAGAACATTGTGTTTAGTTCTTCTGCTACGGTTTACGGCGATCCTGCTTCACTACCCCTACGTGAAGATATGGCGACAGGCCACCCGACAAACCCTTACGGTATGTCGAAGCTTATGGTTGAACATATGCTTAGTGATCTCTATGTGTCCGATAATGACTGGAACATTGTATTACTTCGCTACTTCAACCCGGTGGGCGCACACGAGTCTGGCCAAATCGGTGAAGATCCCAACGGTATTCCGAACAACTTAATGCCTTATATCTCTCAGGTTGCTACCGGTAAGCTAGAGCAACTAAGCGTGTTTGGTGACGACTACGATACAATTGATGGCACAGGTGTTCGAGACTATATCCATGTTGTCGATCTAGCCAACGGTCACTTGAAAGCACTTGATCGCTTGAACCTCAATATGGGCTTAGATAAGTACAACCTTGGAACAGCCTGTTACGCCGATCCTACTAAGGCAGCCACAGAACTCAATTGGCATGCTGAAAAAGGCTTAGAAGACATGTGTGCAGACACATGGAATTGGCAGTCGCAAAACCCAATGGGCTATCCAAAGGACTAGTTTTGCATTTGAACGCTGCCGATAGGTCTGTTCAACTTTCCAGAACTAAAAAGCCATGCTGTTGAGCATGGCTTTTTTATGCGGCGCATATATGGCTGGAGTGACGTTGAAGGTGAGATTAGATAATAATAACTAAACCCTGCCCCGAACTTTATCCAACATCGTTTTATTTATTACTCTTTCTCTATTTGCCATCTTCCGACTTGGCGTCTTTTTCTTTTAGCTTAGTTTTCTCACTGTCATCAGCTGACGCATCTTCTGAATCTATAGACTCTTCGACTGCTTCTTCTGACGCTTCTTCATAGCTATCAAAGTCATTGCCTTCCAACATCGCTTCAAAATCAGCAAAGTCGTCTAGCTGCTCATCATCAATGGCTTTATCGCCGCTTTTACCGTCAGTAACGCGAAATTCTAGATTCTCAAAATAAGCATTTTTCACAAAAGCATAGTCATCAACAGACTGCTCTAGCTGCGCTTCTTGATCAAGTAATTGGGCTCTTGTTTCAAGTACCGAAATACCAATACGCGCTAAGTTTACAGAACCTTCAAGTAACGACATTGGAAAGGCAAAACCGTCGACATAATCACCGGTAAAGCTTCGCGGATCGCTTGGGCCTAAAAACGGCAGCATTAAGAAAGGCCCGGTATCTAATCCCCACACAGCCAGAGTCTCACCAAACTGCTCACGTTTACGCTCAATACCAATTTTAGACGCAACATCAAACGTGCCAACTAACCCTACCGTGGTGTTAATTAAAAAACGTGCCATGCTATCTAAGCCATCATCAACCTTACCTTGAAACATATTATTCAAAAAGTTAGCAGGCTCTTGTAGGTTGTCCGTGATGTTCACCAAACCAGTTCGCGCAGGCTGAGGCATTACCGTCACGTAGGTAACCGTTATTGGGCGTAAGATATAGGCATCCAACACATCCCAGTTAAAATCCCAGATTTCACGGTTAACCGGCTCGAACGGGTCGCGGGGGTCTGAAGTATCCACTACAGCCGCGCTCGCCCCAGTGTCTTGAGAATACGCTTGAGCCTGATCTTGAGTATGGTTACTCGCACAGCCACCTAAAAGACTTGCGGCAATAATCAACCCAGTGGCGAGTGATTTAGACAGTTCCATACTTATAATTCCTTATCAACAATAACGCTTAGTGAAGATATTTCGTTGGCAGTAACGCTTGCGCTCACACTGCCTTGCCATTCGCCTTTTGCAACTGCCACATTACCATCTTTAGATAGCCTTGCGGTAACCACCACATCAGACAGTGTTGCTAGCGTGAATTGTGGCATCATTGCGTTCTCTGTGGTTAGAGTAACGGAAACAGGGAAGTCTTCTATGGGCAGTTTAACTACAGCAGCGGGCATTTTGTTGTCAGAGTTTGCGTCTTGAGCGAAAACTATCAGAAAACCCTCTTTAGGCGCTTTTGTATTAGCGTCGTCAGACAGCCTCACCGTAATATTAAAGCCGGTTTGTGCTTCGCTGCTATCACTTTGAGCTGTTGACACATTCGCAGGCTCAATTCCCGTATTTTGTAGCGCTGCCATTTCATTTGTATTCCCTTTTAGCTCTTTTATACGCGCAACTAAACGCTGCGCCATATCGCTATCAGCTGGCAACTTACCTTCTACTTGTTGATAAAAACGCTGAGTATTTTCAAGATCGCCAAGTTGAGCAGAGACCACCGCCATCATCAGCGCAAGATTATCATTCTCTGGATTGTCGTTTAGCAAGCCCAACAAGATAGATTGCGCACGTTCCAGATTATTTACATCCCCTGTGGTCATCAAGGCTTGAGCAAGCGTAATGCGATTAGCTGTATTAGACGGCGCCAAACTCACCGCTTTATCAATAGCTTCAATGGCCTGCACTTCTTGGCCAATACTCAACATCAATCTGCCAAAATACATCCACCCGGTGTCGTCTTCTGGCTCTTCTCTCAAACGCTGGCGTATAGCAAGAGCAAGGCTAGCAATGTCTTGTTGGGTGAGGTTATTCGCATTACCGCTGGCAAGCTGTTGACTCAACTCGGGCAACGCTTCAATAGCTTGGCTTGCCTGGGTAACACGACCCATTTGGTTTACCTGCGCATATACAATCACTCCACAGGCTATCGCAAGCACGGCGCCAATCGCGAGCGGAAGTTTTGCATTACCCGTTTTATGAGATTGAAATGCGCTTTCATCTACCAGCGCTAGTTTTAGTTCATCAACGGCTTGGCGCTTATCGTGCTCGCTGATGAGGCCTTCTTGTACTTCACGGTCAAGTTCAGCAAGGCGCTGCTTAACAATTTGCGTATTGCTCAAACTGTCTTGTTTTGCGTGGTTTTTATTACGCAGCCATGGGAAAGCAACAATTAATAGAACAAGCGTAATTAAGCCTGAAACAATGATATAAAACTCAGACCAACTCATTCTTTCTCTCGCTCCAACATTTCATCTGCTTTAGCTAACTTAGCAGCCATATCTTCTGGTGGTGTTACCGATTTGCGGCGAACCACCACAATTAAGGCAATGAAAATAAACAAGACTGGAGCGGCCCAAAGCCACAAGGTCGCAGCCGTAACCGGCGGTTGATAGTGCACAAAATCGCCATAGCGCGACTTCATAAAATCAATCACCTCCTGCTCTGTTTTGCCTTGTTTTAATAGCGCGTAAACTTTTCGGCGCATGTCATGGGCAATCATGGCGTCGCTATCAGCAATATTCTGGTTTTGACACATAGGGCAACGTAATTCGGCGGTTAGCTTTAAAAAGCTTTCACGCTGAGCTGGCGTGTCGAAAGAAAACTTATCTTCAACCGCACTTACCGAAAAAGCACTAAGCACAAACAGCAGTGCTAAAACGTTTAGGGCAATGGCTTTCAAACTCGCGAGACTGTGAGAGGAAGTTTTCGATAACATCATTATTCCCCTCCCTGTGCACTTGTGGTGCTCTGGTTATTTTTTTCATTAAGCGTGTTCGACAAGTTAGGCTCTGAGACCATCACTGCATCCACATCTACCTTTTTGTCATTGCCTGTTTTGCCAGAAGCTTCTGCCACCAGCTTGTTGTATAGCGGGCCAACTTTGGTGTTCCAAACACGCTCGTTAATATCGCCTATGTGGTGCATGCGAATAATTCCTTCAGCGTCGATAACAAAGTGCTCAGGCGCTCCTGTTACTCCAAGGTCGAGCGACGTATCGCGATAGACATCAAAAATATTATACGCGTAAGGGTTACCGTAACGGCTGAGCATGTCGGTAACTTCTTGCTGAACACGGCTCAGTGTTTTTGTGCCAAAGTCTGGGTCTAAGTCCTGATCAAAATACAAACCCACAATGTGAACGTTTTGTTCGTTCTTTAGCTGAGTGAGATACGGCATCTCAACAGCGCAGGTCACGCACCATACACCCCATACATTTAATATGGTGACCTTGCCCTTTAAATCTTCAGGCGTATAGGTCACCTCTGGCTTCATCAGGTCTGGCAGTGAGAATGCAGGTAACGTCTTATCCTGAACCTGAGAATCTAACTCTCTGGGGTCAGAAAAAAGCCCCTTAAACAGAAAAATGACCAGCAAAGAAAACAACACTAACGGAATAGCAACGAGTGGTGCTTTTTTCATTATGCGCCTCCTTTCACTGACGCATTTGATGGAGTGGATACTTGACCATGAGATTGCTCAGCGTCGTTTTTACCTTTCCCACCAAATACACGTTTGATCTTTTTTACTTTAGCCATACGGTAACGTTTGTCGCTAATAGAGAAGATACCGCCTATAGCCATAACCACTGCGCCCGCCCATAGCCAGATAACAAATGGCTTAATATAAATACGGATGGCCCATGCGCCATTGTCTAAAGGCTCGCCCATAGCGATAAATAAATCTCTTATAGGATTTGAGTGAATAGCGGCTTCAGTCATCGGCATACGCTGTACGATATACAAACGCTTCTCAGGCTCTAGATGCGCGATTAATTCACCGTCTTGATAAACGTCGAATACGCCTTTGTCCGCCTCAAAGTTCGGACCTTGGACTTTGACGACATCTCTAAAGCTAAAGTCATAACCGCCAAGAGAAACGGTATCGCCGATGTCCATGCGCACATCGCGCTCCATTTCATAGTTTGAAACCAGCGTAATGCCGATAATGCAGATAGCAAAACCCACATGGCCCAGCACCATTCCCCAGTGGCTTGGCGTAAGCTTGCGAAGTTTAGATAGCACCGATGCATTGACACCAGCACCATGCCTAAAACGCCCATATAGGTTGGTTCATCATAGGCAAAGTTCACTAACACACCTGCACTTAGTGCAATACCGCCAGCGATTGATAGCTGTTTTTGTAATTCACTGGCTTTTTGCTGTTTCCAGCGCGTGAGCGGGCCAAGACCTAGCATTAGTACGAATGGCACAATCAATAAGGTGAACATTTGATTGAAGAACGGAGCGCCTACAGAAATACTGCCTAGGCCTAACTCTTTATGTACAAGTGGCAGTAGTGTACCCAACAATACAACTAGTGTTGCTGCGCACAAAAAGACGTTATTACCCATTAACAACACTTCACGGGAAAACGCTTGATAGCGGCCTGGGCTTTTAAGTGAAGCTGCTCGCATAGCGTAAAGCAGCAAGCCAAAGCCACTAAGTACAATCAATATTCCCAGTATAAATAAGCCTCGGGTAGGATCGCTTGCAAACGAGTGTACCGAAACAATCACTCCAGAACGTACTAAGAAGGTGCCAAGTAAACTCAAACTAAATGCGGCAATTGCAAGCAGTACGGTCCACGACTTAAACGCCTTTCGCTTTTCGGTTACGGCTAGCGAGTGCATTAGCGCAGTACTGCATTAGCGCAGTACCGACCAGCCAAGGCATGAAAGAGGCGTTCTCTACTGGGTCCCAGAACCACCAGCCACCCCAGCCAAGTTCGTAATACGCCCACCAGCTACCTAGCGCAATGCCCACGGTGAGAAACGCCCAAGCAGAAATGACCCAGGGCCTTGACCAGCGTGCCCAGGTTGAGTCTAGCTGACCTGAAATTAGTGCTGAAATTGCAAAAGCAAACGCGACAGAAAAGCCAACATAGCCCATATAAAGCATAGGCGGGTGAATGGTCATGCCAAAATCTTGCAGCAGTGGATTAAGATCTCGTCCATCTACCGGGAAAAACGGCAGCATGCTGTTAAACGGGTTTGAGGTAAGCAGCATGAATAAGTAAAAACCGATGCCCACCATTCCCAACACCGACAGCACCCTTGCAACCATAGCAAGAGGAATACCCTTGCTGAATATCGCCACTGCTACTGTCCATATGGAAAGCATCAACACCCACAGAAGAAATGAGCCTTCGTGGCCGCCCCACACGGCGGTAATTTTATAATAAATAGGAAGTCGACTATTTGAATGCTGGGCAACATACGCCACACTGAAATCGTCAGTCACAAAGGCGTAGGTTAAGCATACATAGGCGATAAGCGTGAAGGTAAATAAGCCGATTGCCAGTGGTTTGGCGGTTGCCATTAACGCTTCGTGCTGACGGTGAGCCCCCCATAGCGGATAAACGGCCAATAATATAGAGAGCACTAGCGCAAGCGTCAGCGCAATATTTCCAATTTCAGGTACCATAGATTATTTGCTCCCGGCGCCGTTTGACGACTCATACGTTGGCATATTTTCAGGTTTTACATGCTTAATGCCTTTCATTTTTTCAGCAAGTTCTGGCGGCATGTACTCTTCGTCATGCTTAGCTAGCACTTCCTGCGCTTTTATGTTGCTCGCGCCAGTGAGTACACCCGTTGCTACAATGCCCTGGCCTTCACGGAATAAATCAGGAAGGATGCCGGTGTAAGTCACAGTGACTGTTGGGCCAGTATCGATAAGGTCAAAGCTCACCGCTAAGCTTTCTTGATCCCTTTTTACACTGCCAGGTACCACCATACCGCCTATACGAAGACGCTGGCCAACCTGCGGTTTCTGGCCGTTTTTACCTTCAATAATTTCACTTGGCGTATAAAAAAGGTCAATACTGTCGTTTAGGGCGTAAAGCATCAATCCAATTGCACTTACTATTAAAAAACCGATAATTCCCACTACGGCTAGTCGCTGCTTTCGTCTCGGGTTCATGCAACTCTCTCTTCGAAAAAACTAATAAACAATAAAAACGCAAATGAATACTAAGTTCACTTTTCGCATTAATACTACATGCTGTCTTGCTGTTGCTGTCGCGCTTGTTTAATCCGCGCTTTGCGCTCTTGTTCCACCACAACCTGTCTTAAAAGGTTACGGTGTTTAATAAAACTTTGGATGGCGATGATAGCCATGGCCGCAAATGTCACACCAAACGACAGCCATACATAAAATGCATAGCCCCCCATGTTGATAAAGTCGGCCAACGATTCAAACTGCATATTAGTTGCCCCCTTTCACGCTGTGGTTAACTTGCTGTTTAGAAGCTAACTGACTGATAGCCAAGGCTTGCACCCAAGGTCTGTGCAACTCTCTAAGCACAATCTCATTACGTAAACGCACTGTAGTTACCGCGCCAATAAAAAACGCGAAACCCAGCAAATTAATTAACAGTGGCCACAGCATTTCAGGAGCAATCGAAGGATTATCGAACTTACTAATGGTCGCCCCTTGATGCAACGTGTTCCACCACTCTACCGAGTAGTGAATAATGGGGATATTTACTACACCCACCAGCGCCATCACGCCTGCGGCTTTAGCCGCCTGCTGTTTGTCTTCAAAAGCACCGTAAAGCCACACCCACCAAGCGCCCCACATTGGCTTGCCCCAGGCGGCGCCCGTGAATAGAGCGATAAACGTCATTACTGCGCCGATAGGCGCCATAGCAATCATGCTCATATAGGCAGTGCGCCACTGCCACACCATACCCACCAAGGCTGCAATTGCCATGGCGACATAAGTACCCATAGACAAGATTGCACTAGGTACATGGATATAGATAATTCTAAACGAATCACCTTGCTGATAATCTTGAGGCGCAAATGCCAGCCCCCATACAGTGCCAATGCTCAGACACACTAAAGCACCAACCCAAAACCAAGGCTGTAAAGTTAGGCAGAGCTGATACGCGCGCTCTGTCTTCGCGTAGGGGTGTAACCACTTCCACATTAGTTTTGACTCACTTTTAAAGAATACGCGATGGCAAACGGTGCCAATGCCGCAGCCAATAAAAGCATGGCGGCAATAATAGCAAGTTGCGCATGATAAGGTAATTGCAGTGCGGCAGAATCCACAGCCGACGTGGCAAATATCAGTAACGGAATAAAGACAGGGATAAGTAGCAATGCCAACAGCACCCCACCTTTTTGCAATCCAACGGTAAGTCCTACCGCAATGGCGCCAATTAAAGAAAGTAATGGCGTTCCCAGCAACAATGTTAAAACGAGGGCGATATACATATCGACCGTTAGATTCAAAAACATCGCTAGCAGTGGAGAAAGCAATAATAAAGGCACAAAACTGACCAGCCAATGGGCAGCTACCTTCACCGCGCTCACCGCCGGCAATGCCAGACCAGAGAGCATATACTGTTCTAGCG
>LUMG01000523.1_pt1 | contig 10925 bp, 9 predicted proteins | sample 729691 | NCBI WGS metagenome assembly LUMG01 (sample SAMN03860269, study PRJNA289734) | marine metagenome | biome: seawater column; feature: ocean; material: water; isolation source: Red Sea water column Station 34 - depth 50m | place: Saudi Arabia: Red Sea | collected 2011-10-15 | depth 50 m
CTATTACACTGTTAGCTTATGTTGCAGCCGTAATTTTATTGCCGAGATTAGTGTAATGAAAAACTTTCTAATTGCATTGGTCATCGCCATTATTCTGGTGAACTGTTTAGGCAGTTTGGTTGATAGCTGGTTAGGTATGCACCTGGTTATGTCAGATGAATTACTAAGTCCATGGGAAAACGTAGCAGTATTGTCGCTAGTTGGCGTAGTCCTAGCTCTCGTTGGATTTGTGGTTGCCGTAAGCGTTGTTGGCACCATTCTGTTAGCGCTTGGCGCGGGGTTTTTAGCGCTGTTAGTTGTGGGCGTAAGTGCATTTTGGCCAATAATACTTATCGCAATTGCGCTCTATGCACTGAAAAACCGAAATTCTGCCGCCTATAAGCAGCAAAATGACGGAAATATGCACCATAATGTATAATCATCATAATTTTATTTAAGTTGTGTTAACGTAGTAAAAGATGGTGATATTAGACAGCCGTCATAAAGGTTTCGCATTTTTCACATAGTATAAAGACCACGAATAGCTGACCTCCGTCGGCTATTTGTTATTTAAAAGGAAGGTTGGTGTTATATGAGACAATCTATTAACTCAAAACGGATAGCGATTGTCGCTGTGGTGATATTTTTGCTTTTCTGGCTAATTGGTTGGTACTGGAGTTTATCCCCAGATACATTTGATGTTAGAAAGCGCTTAGAACAAAACTCACCAGTTGAAAATCCAACCAATATTGCGGGTTACACATTGACCACCACTATGATCGATGTGTCAGAAACCTTAATTGATAAGCCAGGTGGGTATCTTTCTAACGATATTACTCCTCCCGGCATCTTTTTAGATAACATGCCTGCATGGGAGTTCGGTGCGCTGGAAATGGTGCGCGATTTGGCACTTTCAATGCGCAAAGACTTTAGCCGCTCTCAATCTCAATCTATTGAAAATCCGTATCTTACAAAGGCCCATCCTAAGTTCAATATGGATCACAAAAGCTGGGCATTGCCTTCTTCTGAATCAAGTTATGCCGACGGTATAGCGCTTCTAAAAAAATACCGTGACGAGTTAGCCAATACCCGAAATACCGACAGTCAGTTTTATACTCGAGCAGACAACTTACGCGAGTGGTTGAAACAGGTAGAAAAACGTTTGGGTAGTTATTCACAAAGACTTAGTGCCAGCGTAGGATCGGCGAGAATAAATACCGATTTGGCGGGTGATTCCAATGCTAAACAGTCTTCTCCTGTAGCCAGCCAGCGTGTAGTTAAAACGAGTTGGTGGAAACTAGACGATAATTTCTATGAAGCACGCGGAGCTACATGGGCTTTGCTTCATTTTCTAAAAGCCGTAGAAATTGAGTTCTACGATGTACTGGAAGATAAGAATGCATTGGTTAGTCTTCAGCAAATTATTCGGGAACTGGAAGCGACACAACAGTCGGTATTTAGTCCCATGATTTTAAATGGCAGCGGTTTCGGCATGCTAGCGAACCATTCTTTGGTAATGGCAAACTATATTTCTCGTGCAAACGCTGCTTTAATTGAACTTTCAGAACTTCTTAATCAAGGATAATTAATGAAAAAGGGTCTTATAGCTGCCGCATTGGGATGCGCATTAGTTTCAGTTTCATCTCATGCAGACACTATCGCAGGCGTTTACGTTGGTGCACAAGTCTGGCAAACCGACACTCAAGGCGGTTTTGCTGACAGCAACAACACTGCCGATTTTAACTTTGACGATGAAACCAATACGGCGCTATACATTGCCTTTGAACATCCTGTACCGTTTTTACCTAATGTAAAAGTAAATCACACTACACTAGATAACTCGGGCACCACAACGCTTCAATCTGAATTCACTTTTGACGGCGAACTATTTACTGAAAGCACAACGGTTAGTACTGATGTGGAACTTGATGCTACCGATTTCATTTTGTACTACGAGTTATTTGACAACGACTTAGTAAGCTTTGACTTAGGTGTTAATGCGAAGTACATCGATGGCGCACTGTTCGTTGTAGATAGAGCAAGCGATACAAGTGGGTCAGCAGAATTTTCTGGCATTGTTCCGATGGCTTATTCCAAGGTTCAATTAGGATTACCGTTCACAGGTTTATCAGCATACTTTGAAGGAAGTTATTTGTCGTTTGACGACCATGAACTAAGTGACTATCAAGCTGCAATTCAGTACTCATTCATTGAAAGCTTAGCCGTTGATATGACGCTTCAGGTGGGTTACAGAAATGTAACGGTTGATATCGAAGACCTTGATGACGTGTACGCTGATATGGAATTCGACGGCGTATTTGCAGGCCTTGAACTACATTTTTAGGCCCTAACTACTTATTTTAAAAGGCGTGACTGTTATTGCAGCTCACGCCTTTTTTATTGCTCCTTGCAAAAATTCGATCGTGTTATTACCTATTCGCACAGTCATTAGCACTTTCAGTAATAAAAAAGTTTCATTTATTCTTTTCTCTTCTTGAAGAAAGCCGTTAGCCTTAGCGCCATTGATAAAAGGCTAAAAGACTATGTCACAAGATTCTAATTCGAACTCAGCGCCAGGCGCGGTATTAAACGAACAGCAGTGGAATGCGATTACGCAAGCCATTGCAGGCTTAAATCGTGATCAACTTACTTGGGTAAGTGGTTATGCTGCGGGCATGGCTGCTGCGCAAGGTGGTTCGGTCGCACCAATGATGCAAGGCACTCCTGCAGTAGCGGGTGATGCGCCAACGCTAACTATTTTGTACGGTTCACAAACCGGCAATGCAAAAGGTGTTGCTGCGCAATGCCAAGCGAAAGCTGAAGAAGCGGGCTTTAATAGTAAGCTAGTTAGCATGGCTGATTACAAGCCGCGTAACTTGAAGGCAGAAACTCACCTTGCGGTATTTGTGAGTACCCATGGTGAGGGCGACGCGCCAGACGATGCTATTGAGTTACATGAATTCTTGGCGGGTAAAAAAGCCCCGAAGCTAGCTAATACCAAATATGCCGTTTTAGGCTTGGGTGACAGTAGCTACGAGTTTTTCTGTCAGACGGGTAAAGATTTCGATGAACGCTTAGGTAAACTTGGCGGCAAAGCCATTGTTGAGAGACTAGATTGTGACGTCGACTATGAAGCGGAAGCCGAGGCATGGCTGAGCAAGCTAATCGACTCGCTAAAAGACGATTTTAGTGCTGCTCCGCAAGCTGCAGTAGCGGCGCAAACTGGCGCGGCAGTACAAAGTGTAGCAGCGCAAACATACACCAAAAAAGCGCCGTTTAAAGCAACCTTAATTGAATCACAGAAAATCACAGGTCGTGATTCCGTTAAAGATATACGTCATATTGAGATAAGCCTTGAAGGTAGCGGTATTACCTATAAGCCAGGTGACGCACTTGGTGTGTGGTTTAAAAATGCGGCATCGTTGGTGTCAGAGCTTATAAGCATTTTGTCACTAGACGGCAATGCAGAAGTATCTGTGGCTGACGAGACCATGTCACTCACCGAAGCGTTAACGTCAAAGCTTGAATTAACACTAAGCTACCCTAATTTTATTAAGTCATATCAAGAGGCGACGGGCTCTGAGTCGTTGGCTGCACTAATGGAAGATAAAGCGCAGCTACGCACTTACATGGCTGAACGTCAAATCATTGATATTGTTCGCGACCATCCGGGTAAACTTTCTGCACAGCAGCTTGTCGATGCCCTGCGACCACTAACGCCTCGCTTGTATTCTATAGCATCTAGCCAAGCCGAAGTGGAAGAAGAAGTACATTTAACCGTAGCTCACGTCGACTATGAAGCGTTTGGGCATCGTCATCAAGGTGGCGCGTCGGGCTTTTTGTGTGAGTATTTAGAAGAAAATGGTGACGTAGAAGTCTTCGTTGAGAACAACGACAACTTCCGTTTGCCTGCTGATCCGAATACCCCTGTCATTATGGTTGGTCCGGGCACGGGTATTGCGCCGTTTAGATCGTTCATGCAAGAGCGTGACGTACAAGGTGCTGAAGGCAAAAACTGGTTGTTCTTTGGCAACCCACATTTCACACAAGATTTTCTGTATCAGGTGGAATGGCAAAGTTACGTTAAAGAAGGTCTGCTAGACAAAATTACGCTGGCATTCTCTCGTGACCAAGAAGAAAAAGTATATGTCCAGCACCGTTTACTTGAAAACGGGAAAGAAGTGTACGAATGGCTAGAGCAGGGCGCGCACTTCTATGTGTGTGGCGATGCAATGCACATGGCGAAAGATGTAGAGAACGCCCTAATTAGTATTGTGCAAGAGCACGGCGGTAAATCTGAAGCCGATGCAAAAGCCTATGTTGTAGAGTTACGAAAAGCGAAACGTTATCAGAAGGATGTCTATTAATGAGTAACGAAAAATCACCATTTATCGTTGAGGGCAAACTGGCTGACAACGAGCGCTTAAAGCGCGAAAGTAATAATTTGCGTGGCACCATTACGACCGATCTTAAAGATGATCTGACCGGTGGCTTTACAGCTGACAATTTCCAGCTCATTCGTTTTCACGGTATGTACCAACAAGACGACCGCGATATTCGCGCTGAGCGTGCAAAGCAGAAACTTGAACCGCTTCACAATGTGATGTTGCGTGCCCGCTTACCTGGTGGTGTTATCACCCCAGACCAATGGTTAGCCATTGATAAGTTTGCCGCCGATCACACCATGTATGGCAGTATTCGTTTAACTACCCGTCAAACGTTCCAGTTCCACGGTGTGTTAAAGCCAAAGATTAAGTCTATGCACCAAATGCTAAATAAAGTGGGCATCGACTCTATTGCTACGGCAGGCGACGTAAATCAAAACGTACTTTGTACGTCAAATCCTGTGGAAGTTATTCCTCCGCAAAATGATGTAGATGTTCATGCGAACGATCTTAACTTTGTGGCGATTGCAGAAAACGGCCAGCTAGTTGGCTTTAACGTACTTGTGGGTGGTGGTCTTGCGATGACCCACGGTGATAAGAGCACGTATCCACGAAAAGCGTCTGACTTCGGATTTATTCCGCTTGAAAACACGCTCGACGTTGCCGCTGCGGTTGTAACAACCCAGCGTGATTGGGGTAACCGTGTTAACCGTAAGAACGCAAAGACCAAGTACACTTTAGAGCGTGTAGGGGTAGACAACTTTAAAGCTGAAGTTGAAAAGCGCGCGGGTGTGACGTTCCAAGAAAGTCGACCTTACGAGTTTACAGGTCGCGGCGATCGATTTGGCTGGGTTGAAGGCATTGACGGTAAATACCACCTTACCGTGTTCATCGAGAACGGCCGTATTTTGGATTACCCAGGCAAAACGTTAAAAACAGGCTGTGCAGACATTGCCAAAATCCATAAAGGTGATTTCCGTTTAACTGCCAACCAGAATTTGATTATTGCCGGTGTAGCGCCGCAAGACAAAGACAAGATTGAAGCATTAGCCCGTGAACATGGATTAATAGCACCATCAATTTCAAACCAGCGACTAGATTCAATGGCTTGTGTTGCATTACCAACCTGTCCACTAGCCATGGCTGAAGCTGAGCGTTACTTGCCTGATGCCGTTACAGAGTTAGAAGGTTTGCTAGCTAAGCACGGCTTAGAGGAAGACAGCGTTATTTTCCGTGTAACGGGCTGCCCGAACGGTTGTGGTCGAGCGATGCTGTCTGAAGTTGGCTTAGTAGGTAAGGGCCCAGGTAAATACAATTTGCACTTGGGTGGAAACCGAGAAGGTACGCGTATTCCACGTATGTATCGAGAAAACATTAGCGAAAACCAGTAGTAGACTCCGCACGGGATTTCTATGACGAATAATACAGCGACAAAGCAGCCTTTAACGCTCGATATCAGTAAGGAAGCCCTTGTTGATATCAATGAGACGTTGGAGAAAATGACAGCGCAAGAGCGAGTTGCTTGGGCGCTGGAAAACTTGCCCGATACTCATATTGTGTCTTCGAGCTTCGGAGCACAGTCGGCGGTTATGCTGCATATGCTTACACAGGCACAGCCGGATATTCCAGTTGTGCTTACCGATACAGGTTATCTTTTTCCTGAGACCTACAAGTTCATTGATGAGCTTGTAGAAAAGTTGAAGTTAAATCTTCACGTGTACAGTGCAGATATGTCTTCTGCATGGCAGGAAGCGCGGTTTGGTAGACTTTGGGAACAAGGCATTGAAGGTATTGAAAAATACAACAAAATGAACAAAGTCGAGCCTATGCAGCGGGCATTAAGTGACCTTAATGCGGGTACATGGTTTGCGGGTTTGCGCAGAAGCCAGTCTGACACTAGAGGAAAGCTTCCGGTACTTCAAAAAGTAGGGCAGCAGTTCAAACTTTACCCAATCATTGATTGGAGTAATAAAGACCTACATTATTATTTAAAAGATAACGATCTATCTTATCATCCGCTCTGGGAGCAAGGGTACGTATCCATTGGTGATTGGCATACTACTCAATCTCTTCAGGAAGGAATGAGCGAACAAGATACGCGTTTCTTTGGATTGAAACGCGAGTGTGGACTGCACGAGTTTGGTGACGGTATTTAACTTACGTTAAATACCTCGCCCAATACCGACTTTATGCTAGTTAAATAGGCTTCATTGGGCGATTTAGTCACTAATTTATACAGCTCACTGCCCACCGAAGTGAACTTGTAATACACCAAGGCAACCCCCGACGTCTTACTAGTTAATGAGATATTTTCATTAACACATCGCCACGTGACTTGCTGACCTTCAGCATATTCACCGCTTTCAATCTCGCTCGCGTAAATTAATTTCATTTCCTGCAAAGACAACAAATCAGGGTAACTCAACCCAACGTTGGCTAAGTTTATCTGTTCGGGAACGGGGCGCTTCAGAAGAGAGAACAAGCCTTTACGTTTGTGGTAGCCCACTAATATGCGCGGCACCGTGTCGTTATTTCTTCTACTGGCCACATTTGCAGCCTTGTTGAATACTTGGGCATCCCTATGTGTTAACGTTTTTAATAGCTGCAGGGTACGCAGTGAAAAGCTACCTGGGCGCGCTACCTCAACGGCAAAAATCTTTCCCCATAATTCCTGCATAGGTGGGCTATAAATTTCCTCAGCCATGGTACTAAATGCAAAAAACCAGTCGGGATCAAGATTATCGCTAGTTTGTTCGTTGATCGTCACATTTAATGCTATATTTAATACAGCTTGAAGATTGCTCGCTTTTTGGGTTTCTAAAATTTGTTTTCTTCGTTCTAGCGCATGCTTTTGCTTTTTAGGATCAGGAGACATCATAGAGGGGCTAATGCCCACTCTGGCAAACCATGAAAGCATGCGTTGGCGACTAGCATCGGTTTTCATTGCGTTGCTGGCCGCTTTCTCAGCCGCAGGCGATTCTGCTGTCACCTTGACAGTCTTCTCCTCTGTTTCCTGAGGTTTTTTGACTTCAGGGGAAAAGTGCTGGGATGTAATCTTCATAAATGCTTAAATGATCGAATGTAAAATGGCATGTAACATGAGAGCACTATTGCATTGCGTAACCCATTTATCAATGTAATCGTCGCCTTAATACAATGAGTAGCGCATTCTTGTTTTGTATGTATCGAGGAAATGAGCGGTAATGTCGGCAATGGATTACGATAACGACGAGTTAATTTTTTTAGATGATGATGGTTCAGTTGAAGAACAAGGTTTGTTGGGCAAAGACTGGAACATTCTTATTGTCGATGACGATGAAGAGATTCACACGGTAACGCGTCTCGCGCTATCTGATCTCATCGTAAACGATAGAAAGTTAAACTTTATTCATGCTTATTCTGCAAAACAAGCCAAAGAAATGCTTCATGAATATGGCAACACCATTGCCATAATCTTACTTGATGTCGTCATGGAGACAGATGACGCGGGCTTTGATGTTGTTAAATACATCCGCGAAGACATGAAGTTAGTTGAACCTCGAATTATTCTGCGTACAGGCCAGCCCGGCTACGCGCCTGAAGAGCAAGTCATTAAAGTTTACGATATCAACGACTATAAAACGAAGACTGAACTTACTCGCGCTAAACTCCTTACCACTATTATTTCCTCGCTTCGCTCGTATCAACAAATTGTGACGATTAGTCAAAGTCGTGCTGGTTTAGAAAAGATTATTACTTCTTCAGCCAACTTGTTTGAAGAGCACTCAGTAAAAGAGTTTTGTGAAGGCGTAGTTACTCAGATAAGTTCGCTTATTGGCTTAGATTCTGAGGGTTTACTCTGCGCAAGAGCGGGTTCGCTGCTGGATAGAGAAGACGAAGAGGTTTACGTACTTGGTGCAGCTGGCGAATATGCGAAATATATTAATCAGCCCGTTTTTACTCTCAAGAATCTCGAGATTGAAGAAAATATTAGCCGTTGTCTACGACTGAAAAAGCACATATTTGAACCTAGTTGCTCTGTGCTTTATATCAGCCGCGCAGGTTTTGAAGCCGCCGTTTTTGTGCGTCAAACCCATGAAATAAGTGAGTTAGACAAGCACTTACTTGAAGTTTTTCTTTCAAGCATTTCGGTAGGCTACGAAAACGTCAATCTTTTCCATGAGTTAAGAAACGCCGCATTTCGAGATTGGTTAACGCGTCTACCTAACCGCAACGAGTTTATCAATATGTTAGATAAACCTAATTTGTTTGCGGGAGAGAATTACAGCGTAGCCCTTATCGATGTAAACCATTTCTCTGACATTAACGATGGGTTAGGGCAAGAAGTTGGTAACGAACTGCTACGTGCCATCAGCGACCGCTTTCAGTCATCTTTTGACAGCATAGTGAAAAAAGGCCGCATAGGCGCCGATGTTTTTGGACTTATCGGCCCTGACGAACTGGTATGCCCAAAGTCTATCAATAATATTTTCCAGTCTTCGTTTCAGGTCGGTGATCACACCCTTCCGGTAAACATCACCCTTGGATTGTGCAAATTAGACAATAAGCGCCACATCGGCATTGAGATCTTGAAGCGTACCAATATTGCGCTAAACCGAGCAAAGAAAAACCTCACCGATAACTTTGAATATTACGCCAAAGACATCGAAGATCAGACGACTTGGCGTCTAGATATGATTCGCCAACTCAGAAGTGACTTTGCAGCAAGAAAGCTGGAATTGTGGTTTCAGCCGCAAGTGGACTTGCTGAATGAAAAAGTGGTTGGCATGGAAGGCTTACTACGCTGGCCCAATGGGGAAGGGGGATACATTTCACCTGCCGTGTTTGTACCACTTGCCGAATATTCAGGTCTCATCGTTGATATCGGTGAATGGGTGCTAGAAGAGTCATGCCGTCGTCTTCAGGAGTTGAAAGAGAAAGGCTACGGCCATCTAAGAGTTGCCGTTAACATCTCTATTCCGCAGTTCCGTGACAGGCTATTTGTAGACAAAGTGAAGCAGGCGCTATCTAACGCAAATTGTGACCCAAGCCTTTTGGAGCTAGAGATCACAGAAAGCGTAGTGATGGATGAACCGCAAATTGTAATAGACGCATTGCGTTCATTGAAAGAGTTTGGCGTTCAAATAGCTATTGACGACTTTGGAACGGGTTTCTCTTCAATGAGTTATCTTCAACAATTGCCGTTAGATCGTTTGAAGGTAGATCGCTCTTTTGTCAAAGATATCAAACCCGGAGCCAGTGCTGTACTTGCTGAAACCATTGTGACTTTAGGGAACAAGCTAGGCTTATTAACTATTGCAGAAGGTGTAGAGAAGCGAGAGCAGGCGAGTTACATGATAAAACTAGGATGTGACGAGGCTCAGGGTTACTTGTATGCGAAGCCGATGCCGTTCGATGCGCTTTTAGCGTTTCTTGAAGAACAAGATTAGGCTGATAAAACAGACGCAATACTGCGCTTTAGGGCAGGAAGAATCTCAAGCTCGAACCAAGGATTCTTAGCCAGCCATCGGTTGTTTCTACCTGATGGATGAGGCAATACAAAATGGGACTCAGATGGTGTCCGCACAGCTTCAGTCAGCGTTTTGAATTGTGGAAGATAATACTGTTGTGAGTAGCGCCCGACATAAAGCGTTATTTTGGGTTTTAAATAGAAGAGAAATTCATTGTGCCACGTAGGCGCACACTCTTTTCTAGGTGGTGCATCGGCGCCATTTTTATAACCGGGGAAGCAAAAGCCCATTGGCATAACCGAGACTAAGCGCGGGTTATAAAAGGTCTCTCTCGAGACAGAAAGCCAATCGCGTAAACGATCCCCGCTAGGATCCTCGAAAGCTGTTTCCCGTTCATGCGCTTTTAGCCCTGGCGCTTGTCCAACAATGAGTATTTTTGTTGATGGTGCAGTGTTAAAAATAGGGTTGGGCTCTTGTGGCAAATAAGGGGCGCACAGCCTGCAATTCCTTGCTTTAACCACCAATGCGTTGTGCCCTTTCAAATTTTTCTCCAAATATTTCACTTTGTCATACTTTTGTCATAAAACTATGATCTCAGTTTGACTATCTTATGTATATACAGTATGTTTAATAGTGACAGTAGTAGACTGTAACACAGGAGAAAAAACATGCGTAAAGTAGTACTAACCCTAGCTCTATCAGCGGCCTTTGGTATTGCGCATGCGGAATCTGGAGATAACCAGCTTTTCGATTGCATGGATGCGAAAACATTCGAAATGAATAACCAATGTATGTCTGACAAAATCGGCAATAACATTCGTTTCCGTGATGCACAAGCAAAGTTGATCGACATTGCAAGCGAAAGTCAGGGTGACTACGCCATTGCAACAATGACGTTCGATCAAGAAAATATGCACATTGATATCGTAGCACATAAAGATTCGCTTAACGCGCTTGCTGCGAACCGTAACTAATTTTTAGTTAACACACAGAAGCCGGCGACAATTTCGCCGGCTTTTTTGTTTGCCCAGCGAAGCTGGCAAACCCGTCAGGTTGAAAGAAACCTGAATCACCCTGACTGAGGGGAAGATAATCCGAATGGCAAGGGCGT